>BNJU01000128.1_pt1 | contig 55294 bp, 84 predicted proteins | sample 8539281 | NCBI WGS metagenome assembly BNJU01 (sample SAMD00202456, study PRJDB9452) | human saliva metagenome | isolation source: human saliva | place: Japan
CATAATATTGCATTATGCCCATGATTTATATATATACATGACTTGCAAATTACGGATATTTTTTTTTATATTTTCAGGGTCTGCATCATTACTCCTCTTTCTTGCAGCTTATGGTCGTTTGAAAACGTTCTTATTGTACTCTCCGTCCTTTACCAGACCTTTTAATCGGCCTTCTAAAAATATGTAGGCGCTTTCCGCACTCATTGTACTCAGTGATTCTTCGTGATTAATCGTCTCCACCCAAAATATAGTGCTCATCCCTATATCATTTAAATAATACGAAAGCACTGCGGCTATTCCTACCTTCTCTCAACACCCTGAACAACCCTGACACGGACACACCAACCTTTCCGTTACTGTACTCTTAACTCAATCTCCTCGCTACAGTGAAAATCCTTGCCTGTTTGCTCACTACAGGATACCTGTTATCACAACCCTTGCTTTCGGTGCATGTCTGCCTGCTCTATCTCCTTAGGCAGCACTGGCGGCTCACCTAAACTCTGCACAAGTATTCACCTCATACATGCAACTCGTACTTATTTTAGTATACTAATCTTTCCCTCAAAATAAGCACTCCATATGAAAACTGTTTCATATGGAGTGTAACATATTGAGCCATTTTCTGCATTTATTTTACCTGTCTGTATACTTTTAAATTCTGCGCGTCATACCTATCGGCTCTTTTTGCCGTGAACATCCGTATGCTTAGGAATTCCGTCTCATCAGAGAAATAAGTAACATTTACAGTACTCTCTTTAACGCCTTCTTCTTCCTTGCTATTCCTCTGCTTCACTCTGTCTAGTACCTCACACATAGTTACCCTGCTCTCTCCTCACTTCGTTTATGGTCTCTTCAAAATCTGTAATCATTCGTCATCGCAGACATCAGCATTAAACAGTTCATCCACATGCTCAATCACCGTATCACCGCCATAGTTTTATTTACACGCATCTGACACAAATAGTCAGCCAGCATCCGAAAAATCATCTTTTGAACATATCTATCTTTCTCTGTCAAGACATGCTATTTCAAATAGATTTATTTTGGAAATCATTCGTCATTATGGTTTTCGATCTCTTTCATCTATCTCTAAAAGTTCAAATAAGTTTCCTTTGGCTGGTTCCATTCATTATTATACCCGAAACATAATACCACTGTAATAACAGGATCAGTACTTTTGCTGTTGTCTCTTTTAGCCTGTCGACATACTCTGTTCCAGTCATATCCAAAGACCCTAAGTGGCATTCTTTTCCGTGGTTTTGTCTGGTTCTCCAATCCGAACACTGGATACTTTATCTTACTGTTATGCCAATACTTGCACTATCCCCATACCGTGTCCTTATCCTGCCGTCCATCTCTAAAGTACTTCCTCGGCAGTGCATCTGTCAAGCTGCTCTTTTACTATCTCACCGTTAAACAGTAACACATTTATAATATCTGCGAATACATCATTATACCTTCAAGTGTCTTTTGTGTAATACTTTTTGCTGTTGCCCTTCATACGACCCTCCGTTAATGCGCCTGATTTGATTTCATAGAAATTGTTTTAAGAAATAAAATTTAGAAATGAAAACAGAAATAAAATGTTCATTCACTTGGCTTCTTTATTTTTACGATGAATGTAAACTATTTTTCAACAACAATATTCTTAAATCGTCCTTCGGGAACTCAGCATGACAACAGAGAACCTAAAAAGAGACCGCCACACCGGCAGTCTCCCTTCTATCTTTATTCTTCATCGCCTGAAGCATCCGCTCTTCAGCATCAGAACTCTTCACCTTCTGTAACTCCTTCAGCATTCTCCATCTCAAGCCTTTTTCTTTCCGACTCAAAGCTTCCTTTGCATCAGCTATCAGCTCTTTTTATATCAAGAAGTGCAGGATCGTCCTCACTTAAGATGATTTCGCATCATCTCCCGATGAATTCGTCTGTATTCAGAGTTACGCGCCTGTATCTCTTCATACCTGTACCTGCAGGTATCAGCCACCCATAAGCACATTCTCCTTAAGTCCCATATAAGTATCCACTTTACCGTTGATAGCTGGCTTCTGTAAGTACCTTTGTAGTCTCCTGAATGATGCCGCTGAAAGGAATGAATCTGTAGCAAGAGATGCCTTGTAATACCGAGTATCACCTGCTTACCTTCTGCAGGAGTCTTTCCTTCTGCAATAAGCTTTTCATTCATATCATTGTAATCCAGAACATCCATTGAATTTCCTGGAAGTACATCTGCATCATTGTTTTCTTTCTCATTCTTACCTTCATGATCTGACGAACGATAACCTCTATGCTTATCGTCGATCTCAACACCCTGAAGTCTGTAAAACTCTTTGAACTTCACGAAGCATGTAGTCCTGAACCGCACGAACACCTTTATCTTAAGTATATCATGGGTTTACACTACCTTCTGTAAGCTCGTCACCGGGCCTCCAAAACGTTCTGTTTCAACCTTAATTCTTGAGCCATGGAATCAAATATGTCTTTTGATTCACCTGTTTCATTGTTTGGTAACAACGATCTCACGCTTTTTCTTGGTATCTCTAAGTCTCACAACACCGCCAAACTCTGTGATGATTGCAAGTCCTTAGGTTTTCTTGCCTCGAAAAGCTCCCTCGACTCTAGGAAGACCCTGTGTGATATCTCCACCGGCAACACCTCCGGTATGGAAAGTACGCACAGTGTGTGACACCAGGGCTCACTGACTGACTGAGCGGCAATAATACCCACGGCCTCACCCACCTGTACAGCTCCGACTCCTGTAGCACATGTTTGTAACCATAGCACTTTATAGCACAGATACCTGTATGTGATTTACATGAAAGGTATAGTTCTTATTCTTACGCTGTCTCTTCCAGCTTTCAAGTACCTTCATTACTGCAGCGGCTCTTTGAGTACACATATGATTTGCCTTAACTACAACTTCTCCCTGCATCGCGATCTGTTACTAGTCTCTGCAATATATCTTCCTGTGATCTTCCTCAAGACTCTCAATCAACTCTACCGTCTGAGAATGCTTTTGATTTGCTAAACGAATTTCGTGTTCTAGCAGTCCGTTTCACGAACTATCAAGTCCTGCGAAACGTCTCACAAGTCTTCTTGTAAGGTATCCTGAATCGGCTGTACGAAGAGCAGTATCTGAGTCCTTTTCTGGCACCGTGAGCCGAGATAAAGTACCCAAAACGTCAAGACCCTCTCCTGAAGTTTGACTTTGATAGGAAGCTCGATAGTCATGTCCTGTTGTATCCGCCATAAGACCACGCATACCTGCAAGCTGCTTTATCTGCTTTATCCGAACCTCTCTCGCCCGGAGTCGGCCATCATGAAGATATTGTTGTATGCATCAGTCCGTCAGCAGGTCTCTGGTAAGTTGCTTATCTGTCATATCCCAAGTCTTTATAACTTCTTTGTATCTCTTTCTTCAGTCACAAATCCACGGCATAGTTCTTTGCACCTGTCAACTGTAGCCTGCGTTCTTTATAAGTTCAGAGCTTACTCTCAGGTACATGTCATATCTGAAAATGGAAACAGTCATAGATGCAATAGTTGAAACGTATCCGATTGCCTTTATGTCATCCACACCTTCCGCCGTTCTTGAAAAAGTCCGTGTACATTGATAACCTTCTCAAGATTCGTCTACACTGCGTCTTTACAAGAAATCAATCTCAGGTTTTAACTCATTGTCCGGAATACTTCTGTCTACAAACCGAGATCTCTGAGGTATTATTTCATTAACAGTCTCACCCACTGTTGATTCAACAGTGTCTGATATAACTTCGTTTTCAAGCTTTTTGCTTATTCTGACCTCGATCTGGAATGTAATGTAACAATCTTGTTATCATATGCAAGAATCGCTCATTTACATCTCCTAAAGAACTTACCTCTCCCTTTGTCTCGGTCCTCCTGTAAGATAATAGATTCTCCCAGAACCATATCCGTGAAGGAACGGCACAGTGCATCGCCGTCTGAAGGCTTAAGAAGGTTATTCGGTGAAAGAAGCAAGAATCTACACTCAGCCTGTGCCTCAACTGAAATGCGGCAAATGGACAGCCATCTGTCACCGTCAGTCCGCATTGAACGCTGTACATACAAGCGGGATGAAGCTTGATAGCCTTACCCTCTTACTAGTACAGGCTCAAATGCCTGAATACCCAGTCTATGAAGTGTAGGCGCTCTGTTACATTACAGGATGCTCTTTTGATTACTCCTCAAGAGATATCCCATACATCATTTTTGCATTCTCTCTCACCATCTTCTTGGCAGATTTTTATATTATGAGCTGTTCCTTTTTCTACAAGCTCTTTTCATTACGAAAGGCTTAAAGGAGCTTCCATAGCCATCTCTCCTTTGGAAGACTGCACTGATAAATCTTTAAGCTCATGATTCCTACTAATTATAACAGATCTTCCCGAACAGTCAACACGGCTCTCTGAGAAGGTTCTGACGGAAACGTCCCTGCTTACCCTTTAGCATATCCGAGTGATTTATGCTCTGTTTCCTAATCTGTAACAGGTCTTCCTCTTCACCGTTATCTATAAGAGCATCTACAGCTCTGTAATATCTCTTCTGGTTTCTGATACGAGATATCGAGACCAAGTTCCAAAAGTCTGCCAAACGGTTGTTTCTGTTTATAATTCTTCTGTAAAAGATCGTTCAAACTCACTGGTAGCGAATCTACCACCGTCAAGCTGTACCTCATAGGTCTGATATCAGGCGGTATGACAGGTACATTTGTGAGTATCATCCACTCAGGCTTATTTCTGAACTCTGAAAGCCTCACCACATCAAGTCTTTAACGATCTTTTGCTCTCTTTTTGTCCCAGCAGGTCACTCAATCGTTTTTTAATTCTACCTGACTCTCAAGATCGATATTAATATTTCAAATGCTCCTGCACCCATCCCTGCTCTGAATGAACTGTAGCCATAGGTGTCGATTGCATCTCTATACTCTTCTTTCTGAAAAGCACCTGCTTTATAGTTGAGGGCAGGTCACCACCGTCCAACACTATATATGATGCAAAAGTATAATACTTTCCAAGATACGAGGTGCAATATCCATGATAAGACCCATTCTGAAGGAATTTCTTTAGTACCAGATATGAGATACTGGCGCAGCCAATTTGATATGGCACTCATACGTGCCTTCACGCACACTGGACTTTGTTACCTCTACGCCACATCTGTCACAGACAGTGCCTTTGTAGCGGATTTTCTATATTTACCACAGTGACATTCCCAGTCCTTCTCTCATCTGAATATTCTTTCAGAAAGACCGTCTCTCCAGGCTTTTAATGTTCCTAGTAGTTTGATAGTCTCAGGCTTTTGTAACCCTCACCATGAGACCACTGCAGTATCAGGAGAAGCCAAACCAATCTTAATTGCACTCAAAAGAAATTGCTTGATAAGCATCATTGTTTTCAGGCATAAAATTTGCCCTTCTCTGCATAAAACGATAAATCGATTTATTGATGCTGCAGATGCCAAAAAGGCATCTGCTTTTATAGTATTCACTCCACTTTCAGATTATTCTTCAAAAATTATCTGTGTCATCAAATGAATTCGTCATAGGAGGAATCATCCCCTGAATCTATATCACCATCATAGTCAGCATCGGTATTCTGCATATCGGCCGCATCTCGAAACGGATACAAACTCACTGTCCTTTACTTCCTGCTCACTATAACCTGCAGACTTGAAATTTTCTCCATGGTGTCTGCTCACCTCTATAATAGAGTGAACTGAGATCTGCATATTCCGTATTCCCTCTTTAAGTTCAACCTCTCCGTCTTCTCCAAGTACACTTATATCAAGTCCCAAAGACTGGAGCTTCTTTAAAATATTTGAATGACTCAGGTATACCCAGCATCAGGTATGTTCTCGCCCTTATTAACGGCCTTGTATGTCTTCACACGTCCTGTAACATCATCGGATTTACTGTCGCATCTCCTGCAATGTGTGAGATGCACCATATGCCTCAAGAGCCCAAACCTCATCTCCGAATCTCTGTCCACCGAACTGTGCCACCTCCGCGGCTGCTGAGTAACGAGTGAGTATATCTGTTTATCTTGTGAACACCCACGTTCACCATGTGGTGGAGCTTCAAATAATGCATGTGACCTATTGTAACAGGGCTGTCAAAGTATTCTCCGGTTCTACTGTCACGAAGTCTTACTCACTGTCTCTTGAAAAGAGGAACACCTTTCCAAAGTTTTCTGTTCTCAAGATGAACTGAGATATTCTCATAACCCCATCAAGTACATCTTATATTTATTCTCGAAGTCGTCCTAATCACTGTTTAGCATAGTCATTTGCAACTCGAGCATATCCATAATGTCACTTTCGCTTGCACCGTCAAAGACAGGAGTAGCCACATTAAAGCCAAGTGCTCTTTTGCCGCAAGTGAGAGGTGAATCTCAAGCACCTGTCCAATGTTCATACGTGAAGGCACACCCAGCGGTTAAGCACGATATCAAGCGGTCTACCATTTGAAGGACAAGGCATATCTCAACAGGTAATACTGAAACCACACCCTTGTTACCGTGACGACCTGCCATCTATCACCTGACGGAAACTTTTCTCTTTGTGCTATATAAATTATCATTCTGTGTAACGCCCGGAGCTAATTCATCTCCCGGCTTCTTGTAAATACTTTCAGCATCAACAACCACACCGTAAGCACCATGTGGTACCTTAAGTGAAGTATCTCTACCTCTTGCCTTCTCACCGAAGATTGCACGAAGAAGTCTTCCTCGGCTGTAAGCTCTGTCCTCCCTTTCGGAGTAACCTTCCTACAAGTATATCACGCTCTTACTTCCGCACCGATTCTGATAATACCTCTCATCAAGATCTTTAAGACATCATCACCGACTCCGGTACATCTCTCTTGTAATCTCTTCTATGTCCGAGCTTTAGTCTCTTGCCGCACATTCGTATTCTCACGATGATCAGATGTATACATCATATTCCACAAGTCTTCGCTAAGGAGCATGGCATCCTCGTGATCATATCCTTCCCATGTCATGAAACCGATAAGCTGGGATTCTTCTCCAAGGCCATTCACATTATAGATGTTGAAGCACCGTCTGCACAACCTCACCGGCATTTACATGGTTGTCCCTTAAATACTATAGTAGCTTTTTGATTATAGGGAGCTGATCGGTTACTTCTTGCAAACTTGATAAGCTTCTAGCACTAAGCACCGCATCATCATCTCTTTTACTAACAATCTTATCTGATGAACACCAATTGCAGTTCCTGAATCTTGGCAACAACGCAAACACCCGAGTCTACTCGCCGCCTTTGGTCTCCATAATTCAAAACTAAACCACAGGTGCATCGGTAATCATAAGAGGCACTGCCTGTCTCTCGCATGTTTGAACCCATCAACGCACGGTTCGCATCGTCGTTCTCAAGGAAAGGAATCATGCTTGTAGCCACTGAGAATACGCATTCTCGGTGATACGTCCATCAAATCTATATTTTTTCTTTTTAAACCTGAAGTCTCATCACGATAATGTCCCTGAAACATTGTTGTTTACAAATGTCCTTCACATCACGGTTCGTCTGCCTGCGTACCGTAAAGTTATCCTCTTCATCGGCTGTTACATACTCACTTCTTCTGTAACTCGGATTCTTTGCGATCCTGTGACTTATCCACAACACGATATAGGTGCCTCTACAACCGTACTCATTTACTCTGCAAAAAGCTTGCAGCGAGTTGATAAGTCCGATGCTATCTCTTCGTGTCTCGATAGGACACATTCTACCATAGTGAGTATAGTGAACGTCTCGAACCCTCGAATCCGGCTCTTCTTCGAAAGACCTCCCATCCCAAAAGCTGAAAGTCTCTTTAGTGTGTAAGCCTGGAAAGAGGGTTGTTTTGATCCATGAACTGGCTCAGCTGTGAACTTCTGAAGAACTCTAACAGCGGCAGTTACAGGCTTAATGTTTATAAGTGATTGAGGCATCAGACTCAATGTCCTGAGAATAGTCTTTCTCTTTACAACCTTTCCATTCTGTAAAGACTGATACGCGTACTGGTTTTGTAACAGCCTCCCACTGCTCTTATTCTTCTGTTTCCTAAGTGGTCGATATCATCCTTGCTTCCGATATGCTCTTCTATATGCATATTGTAGCTTTCACCGTCAAAAATATCTCTCCTTGGTGATATGTTTCGGAACAGCTCATTGATATTCTCCTCAATAGCCTTTATAAGCTCTTTCACCCGCCTTTTCTTCCAGCAACTTCTGAAGAACGGATAATATACCTGCTCTGTAACCTTGATAGACTTAGGTGTCCGTAAGCTCAGTGCACATAGCTTTCGATATCTACCATCATATTTGAGAGAACTTTACTCACGTTCCACTCCTTTATCCATACGGCAGAATAGCTGCATTCTGTATTGCTGTTGCAGTCTGAGCATCAACTACGGTATCCGCCTGCGCCACATACTTCACCCGTATTCTCATCCACTCATCTCTGGCTGAGAGTATGTCCCTATTCTGTTCTTAAAATGGAGTTTTGTTGAATTTGTATCTTCCTACTTTTTGCCAAATCATATCTTCTGGCATCGAAGAACATTGCTTTTTAAGCAAACCTTCGGCACTGTCTACTGAAAGCGGCTCACCCGGGTCTGATCTTTCTTGTATAATTCAAGCAAACCGTCCTGGTAATTTTCAGACTGATCTTTGCAACTCGTTACAATCTTTTCGGCTCCCTCGCCGAACATGTCTATAATCTGAGTATTTGTTCCAAGACCGAAAGCTACCGCAAAAAGCACTGTGATAGGAACTTTTTCGTTCTGTCCACTTTGCATAAAAGATATCGTTAGAATCTGTTTCCTGTATTCAAGCCATGCACCTCTGTTAGGTATGACTCTGAGACATAACTAGCTCTTTTACCTATTTTATCGTGATCGATTGTATAATAAATACCCGGTGAACGAACCAACTGGCTGACTCATAACTCTCTCCGCACCGTTTATTACAAATGCATCCGTATCTGTCATCAGTGGTAAATCTCCTAGATCTCATGCTCGTTTATTCTCATCCTTATCCTTATTGGTAAGTCTGATTTTCACCCTTTAACGGAGCTCAGTGTATGTTGTATCTCTATCTCACACTTTCTATGGAATATTTAACTTCATCTCTTGCCAATTTAAAATTGACAAAAATCGAGGCTAAAAATGTCCCGCAAAATCTCTATAGGAAATATATCCCTAAAAACTCTTTTTAGGCCTGCATCCAGGAACCATTGATATGAGCTCTTTTGTATCTCTCATATCGTTAGGGCATTTTCCAGAACTTCTTTTGTGTTTGGAAACTCATCCTCATAGCTCTTTCCGTGAAGTTATCGATGCATCTTGCTTCTATCCATTGACGTTTCACCCTGTATATGATTCTATGAATTTAGATTTTTCTATGTTATAATTAGAGCAATCTATTCAATCTGTTTAGCTCGTTAGGCAAGTTACATGGGACATTTTCCGTCCAAAACACCCTAAAAGGGCAACAAAAATCCCCACAATAGTGCAACTTTCATCTTATTAAAAATAAAGTCAACATGTCAATACAGAACATATGTTCATTTATTTCTCAATTTTTCCACATATCTCAAAAACGCCCTCTTTATAAAGTAATAAGTATTTTTCACTTATTTGCTCTGAAGGAGGCATAATCAATCAACATAATATTTAATTTTTAATCTTATCGTATTACCGCATTTGATGATGTAGCGGTTTCTACTGCACTTTAAGTCTCTTCTCGATCTTGTTCTGCCTCACATGGTGAAGCATCAGCTATCTCCACATTAAATTTGATAGTTTCAAAGTTCTCGGAACTTATTGCCACTTCATTATTTACTCTGATTGAAATCCGTCAAGTGAAAGCGTCGATAAACTGAGTGTATCCGAGTTACATTTGCTGTGTTTTATATGTAGCGGCATTTCTGAGATTATATCCTTTATTGTAGGGCAACACCGTTTACGGTAATTGTTGCCTACCCGAACTTATATGTCTCTGTAAACTTTAAGCCCCACTCTATCCGTATCATCAAATGTCAATCTTGACAAAATTATCATAGTCCTTCTTAATCTCTGAACCTGTAATAGCAGGGTGTAGTTATCTGTAGAAGATGTGTATAGACTAAATCATCCATACCCTCCCTTAAATACATGTTTGTCTGCAAACCCTTTTATCTTTCTTGATTTTGCTAGATTACATTATCGTTGTTCACTGCAAACTAAACTTCGCTAAGTGTTGATATTCTACCTTCTTCAACCTTACACTCAGTTTACTTCTACAGCATTAGCTTCTATAAACTCATTAATCTTTGCAGTATCAGCCCTTAGTGTAACGGCATATACTTCGGCATTATTATACCTTTTTAAATTCAACCTCATCTACTTCCACAGCATTAACCGTAGGAACTACTGAAGTGCTGGTGCACACACTCTTCCGCTATACTTCCGTCTGCATTCATTGTAAATGTCAGGTCCTTATATCCATCCGCCTTTACAACAAAATCAACTTATTATCTGTAAGCTGCTTGCTTTATAGATAACTGACTTATTTTGCCGCCATAAGTTGAATCATTATGTGCCCTAAATTCTTTTTGTATTTCATATCCGAAACTATAATACCTGCTTTAGTATAATCCTCACTGTTTACACTGACGCTTGTAACCGCTTTTTAAGATATTTCTCAAGGTCGGAACTCATTCATGCCCTCGAATTTCACTGTAAGCATATTGTATAATATCGAATCGACTTTTGCCTGTCTTTGCCTTTAGGTGCATTCCTTTCCTGCCTCTTCACCACGTGCAGGTCACAGGGGTTACAGGAGTCACAGGGTGTTACCGGGAGTCACAGGTGTTACCGGAGTCAGTTAGTGTGAACAGGGGTTACAGGTGCTGTATTTGCTTTCTCAGTAATATTTACTTTTATAGACTTAATAGCATAGTTTCCGTCGCTTGACTGCAGATAGATAATATATTCGCCTGCATTTTTTAAAACAACTGCCGCGAAGCGTAACTTTTTCCGTCCGCAACAGTATAAACCGAATTTGAAGTATAACCGCCTGCAGATGCTGATATTACGTCTCTGAGTGTCACCGTCAGACTTTGAACCTTACGTTTGCCAAGCTTACTGAGTGAAATCTCCTTCTTGGCATCATCATCCTTAACAGCCTTTTATAACTATCTCCGAATCCGTTTCATGCTTTTGCTACATCACTAAGTTCTCACCTCTTCCAAAGTATCTGTGATGGTAAGGTCAAGTTCTATCTTCTCAAAACCTATAGAATTAAGAGCAGTTTATGTGTTCCTAGTCAATAGGAGCAAGATATCTGTTGAATGCACTCTATAAAGTGTGATACCTTATAACTGCACTTACTTCATACTGCTTCAAATACTTATCGCCTCTAAGAGGTGATGAACTGTCAGTATAACAGACTCAAGATTCTTTTAAGAAACTGCGTTGTCGGTTGTTATTGTAAAGCTGTCAGCATTTGCCTGTACAAGACCTTCAAATGTAGGTGCAGCCTCTCCTACAAGATTACCGTAACGATAAATAGTTCCAAGCTACTGTTTTCAAGCACGTTCTTTTACATTTCCGACACTAGTTTTCTTTGTAGTTGCATCCTCAGACTTGATATAGTCCTCAAAACGTAAGAACCTTTCCGTCAAGTTTTGCATCCTTATATGCATCCACAAAGTTGTTAAGAGTATATAATTTCACTCTTATCTTCTCCAACAATCGCCTCAGAGACTGCTCTAGCCACCAGTTCATATACGGCATCCGAATCTTGCTTCTAAGTCCGATTTCATTTTAAAAGTCATTGTACGGTAAGCAGATCATAATCATACATAAGGTATGAATTATCATCAAGCCCGCTTGCTCTCGATGTGGCATCAGCCTTACCGCCTGTCTTACCTGTGGCGCCTGATACTGAATCAGCCTCTTCCTGAGCCCAAGATGAAGAACTTCCTCCACCTACAAGAACCTTTGTAATTGTTGAAGACTCTCTGTTTCCTGCATGATTTTTACCTACTGTGAGAGCAGATATGGTATCCACAGTCTTAGACTCATCACTGATAGGTGTTGTTGCTACGGATGAACCGTCACTCTTTATACTTCAAACTCTTTGTAAGAGTCTTATACCCCTTTGTATATATTGTGGCTGTATAAACTCCGGCTACATCTGTATACACCTTACCTGAAGTACTGTCTGTTCCTGTAATCTGCACAATATCCGATATATTATGCCATCCTGAAATCTCGGCAATTCAATAACACTACCGTCAGGCTTTTGTAAGTGTTACTTCATACATTACCACACCCATATCATTTCCAAAGCTCTGATTGTTTTTCGGATCAACTATCCTGAATCTGATATTTTTCTCCAACCTTAGGATTTGAGTTGTGCTGTCACGCATTACCTTAAAGTTTGTACTGCTTACCAATGATATAGGAAGACTTATTCTTTTCGTTTCGTTTGCAGAACCTACACTTACATAGTAATCGCCTCTGCTTCTTGCATTATTTTTGAGGAAGAGGAATATTTATAACTCCCACTTTTGCATACTTTTGTCTCTACAGACTGATTGCTATAAGGTTTGAATTTATAATATGTGGTCTTCATTTTAAAAAGTTTATTGTTAAGTCCTTCAAACCACTTCTCCTGCTCCTCATTTTTCAAGCTGGAGCTTTATCTTTATGCTTCCGGTTCCTACATTATCTATCTCGGTTACAGGGATATAGTATTTTTGAAGGAACTGCAGCTGCTACTGAATCCACCTTTTTGACTGTAATGTAAATGTGGTCTTTTGAAGCATTCTTTCTTACCTTGCCGGCATTGTCAAATGTCTCATGAAATAGTCAAACTTTTGTAATAGGACCGTTTGATAATACATACTTAGGTGCCTTTACATCAGTCTTTGTTATATTCTTTTCTCTCCCCGCCTGCAAGCGTAATGTCCTGAGTATCATTATCAGACTTTTTACAATCTGTAATGCAGAAGGATTTGATACACTTGAAAAGTTACTTAACAACATGTCCGTCATCATCTACTTTGGACATGTTTGAAGTAACATCTACTCCGTCTACCAATACTTTTATAATCATCAATAGTTCCATATTTGAATGTAACTACAACATACTCTCCGAAATCTGTATTTACATTTTTTTGGTATAGTTTACATATGCAAACTTATCATTATTTGCTTCTTCAGTATTTGAAGCTGCATTATTTTCTGTATTACCTGTATTGTTGGTTCCCTCAGCGTTTGAGGTGTTCCCTGCGTTGTTTGAAGTCTCACCGTTTGAGGTGTTTCCTGTGTTGTTTGCAACTTCACTACCTGTGTTGTTTCCTGTAGTTCCTGCGTTTTCATTGTTTGAAGTTGCGTTATTGCCTGCATTATTTTCTGTGCCCTGCCACATTATTACTTGCAGTATTGTTTTCTACTGTATTAGCACTGTGCTTCACATCACCAACAGAATATCCTCTGTTTCCCGAATTTGTATCTGTACCCGCATTTTTATTTTTGTGATTCGATTATTATGGATGAGTTGTTATTGCCTGTATTATTTCCACTTACGGTAGACGCGCGGAGCCGTTACCGCCTCTTGAACTACTGCCCCGATCGCCTCTGAGCCCCGCCGCCTGAGCGCTCTCCCTCCACTGCCGCCTCTGGAACTTCCTCCACCTGAGCTTCCCTTAGAGCTTCCCGCTCTTTTTAGCCGCTCCTGACCGGCATTACCTGCTGATGCACCTGCTGTAGAAGAAAGGCCTTTTTCCCTGTGAGTATACAACTTTTTCCGTCTTTTTCCCACTTACCGTCGGCATTAACTTTGTAACCGTCAGGAGTTGTGGTATTTACAAGAAGTTTACCCCGATCGGGTCCGCTTTTGAGGATTGAAATAATAGCACTAACTGTCGATCCAATTCCATCCTGTGAGCATTATACCCTCGGCAGCTCCCTTGGCTGTATAGGAAATACCAATGTCCGGCCGCATCCTTCTTCCAACCCGTCTGCATAATACCGCTGTCGGTATCAAGATAATACCAGCCGCTTGGAGTCTGAGTCCAACCCAAAGCCTTGCTGCCGTTATCATTTATATAATTCCATCCGCTCTGTGTGTTCTGCCATGAACCCGCAAAAGCAGGTGTAACCTGTGTTGCAGCCATCAATATACTCAATGCTCCAACACCTACATTTAAAATCAACTTTCGTTTCATAAATCTCCTATTACGTACACTTTAGTTAGTGGCCACTAACTCACAAACCTAAACAAAGGGAATGTTGCACTACAAAAAAGCATCAAAATCAGAATGTAGTAATACGTTTTGACCAAATACTCTTGCAAAAACACTTCCCTTTGCATTTAAGTTCTATTATATTACACTTGTTAGCACTTGCTAACTCCTGTCAGTATACTAAAAGGTTTTATTTATTTCAAGCTGTTTTTATGTACTTTTTTGTACTTCAAGTACTTTATTAGATACAATTTATATAAACATTTTTGTATTATCAATATACCTATATTTTAAAGTTTTTAACACTTTATTGAGTGAATATCCTCTATTCTCCGGCAAATTCAGTATCAATATTTACATGTATTTCATACTGAGGAAACTCCTCTTTCAAAAATTCTGTTTACATTTTCTATAACCTCTTCAGACTTTATATCAAAATCTCTTGTAATATCACAATAAATAGTACTGTCTTTTTCATCTATAACTATTCCGTGATAGTTAATGATATGCCTTTCGTTCTCTTTATAGTTTTTGAGTAATGATTTTATTTTTATATATCTCTCATCATTTACATCCACCGAATAGAATCCGAATACAAGAAATACATTATATTTCTCATAAATCTTTGTCTGAGCCCTCATGTAAAATAGGATACATCTCACCGATACTTCTGCTATCCTCTATTTCCACATTTATAGATCCTGTATAAAAATCAGGGCCATAGTCATTTAGTATAAGGTCAAAGCAATTTATAACACCCTCGGTATTTCTTGCAATCTCCTTTATCCCCTTACCATATCACCGTCCACTCTTTCACCGAGTATTTTCTTTACGGTATCTGATAATACTTCATAGGCAGTCTTTAAAATAAATATAGAAATAATAACACCGGCAATACCGTCCACAGAAATTTTTTTGTAAACATATATATTAATGTAGATATCAGAGTTACCAAGGACACTACAGCATCATTTTTTGCATCAGCACCTGAGGCAATCAATGCACCCGAATTATATTTTTTACCGCTGTTTTCAGTAAAAGTACCAAGGACAATTTTAGCAACAATTGTTGCAATAATTATTATTGCAGTAACAATATTTTGCGCTCATCTCTTCTCTGTTAAAAATAGCCTTTAAAGAACTGATAAGAGATTGAAAACCGGTAATAAATACGATACCTCCAATCAAAAGACTTGTCAGATACTCCGTTCTTCCATGTCCGAAAGGATGTTGCTTATCAGGTGCTTTACCTGCAAGCTTTGTCCCTATTATAGTAATAAATGATGATGAGGAGTCTGTAATATTATTTAAAGCATCACTTACAAGAGCAATTGAGCCTGAAAGTATTCCAAGCACCGCCTTTAACACTCCCAGTATAGATTTGTCACTATACCTGTTATGGATACACCTATAATTCTTTTTCTTCTTTCATTTGCATCCATTTTGAAATTGGATGAATTTATATCTCCGCTCATTTTTCTTAGATGTTTACATCTTCTCCTTTCCTTTATATGAAGGCACATTATACATTAAAAAGATTGTACGCAATTGTAAATTGTATACAATCTCTTTTTATATTGAATTTGGGAACATCCTGTTATTATAACAGAATGTGGTTGGTATTGATTTTACCTAAACATAATCTACAACATCAATATATTGCATCAAGAGTTCCTTCTCCGCCTCTATATGCTTTGATAATCTCTGTGCAGCTACTATGGAGAGCCATCTTTGTACATACTGCTTTGCCGTATCCGACTTTTCACAGTAAATATCCATGTACATATCAGCAAGCTCTTTATCTGTAAGTGCAAAGAGCAGGTAGGTATTTGCTGCATCTCCGGCAGCATTTCCCTGAGTAGCATGAGACCAGTCAATTATTGAAACTTCACCGTCTTCTCCTATAAGCACATTACTTGGGTTGAAATCTCCATGACATATTTTTGTATGCTTTTTCATTCCGTCAAGTCTTGTCAAAGCTCATATCTGATGGTTGCATTGAGATCCTTTAACTCATTTATCTGTCTGCTGAACTTAAGGTTCATTCTGTTAAGCAGCGGTGATGATTTTGAATGAATATCAAGCTGTATATCCACAAACATCTCCATATACTTTTCCTTGTATTTTCCTTATCAGACTCCATGATTTCTTTTAAAGTCTTACCGTTTTTCTTAAGCATTACTATTGCCCATCCGCCGTCCATTTCTTCATGGCGAGCACCTTTGGAACATTAGACCTGGTTCCTCTTATTCTTGCTCTGATTAAGTGCCTCATTGAATACATCAGATTTCGGATGGTCACCGCTGAACGCTTTAATAATGCAATCATCGGTTTCATATACTTTCTTATGCGGTCTCTCTAAAATAAGCTTTTTATTTGTCAAATCCATACTTTTTACAGATGTATAATACATCCGTCTCCTTTCTAAAATTAAGTCATACAATACGCTCAAATTTATATTATCTGCCGTAATAAGCGTCCAAATACAGCTCTTTTGATCTCGCTTATAAGCGGATATCTCGGATTTGCCGGAGTACATTGATCATTAAATGCCTGCTCGCTCATCTCATCCAAGTGTCCAAGAAGTATTTTTCCTCTACACCATAAAAGTGCTATAGTCTCTTTTACCTCATAATTTTCTTTAATTCCTCTATTTTAGTTATAAAGTTTTTCAAATATCTCATCATCATTTTTCCTGTTACGCCACAGTATTTGCAGCCTCTACATACCTTGCCTTTTGCCTTTAGGTGCTCATACTGTGAGAATGTTCCCATCTTTGTAGGGTGCATCAACTGCATTATATCTCATTACTCTTGTAAGAATAACGGCATTTGGCAAGACCGTGTGTTATATGGTGGAAGCACCGAGCTTTATGTGCCATTGAATGGTTTATACCAAGGAGTGCATTGCAAAAGCCATACCTGCAAGGCATGAGGCATCCGCCATCTTTCTCTCTTGCAATAGGATCTGCACTTCCGTTCTCATAGGCTGAAGGAAGATAATCAAACACAAGTTTCATTGCTCTTAGCGCAAGTCCGTCTGTATAATCTGTAGCCATTATGGATACATATGCCTCAAGAGCATGTGTGAGTACGTCAATTCCCTGATGCGGCTGTAAGTCCTTTAGCTGATGCATCATATTGTCAACATCCACTAGCCATGTTTGGAAGGATCTCATAGTCTGCTATAGGCCACTTTATTCCTGTATCCTTATCTGTAATGATGGCAAAAGGAGTAACCTCACTACCTGTACCTGATGATGTGAACTGCAACAAAATCATGCCTTCTCACCCATCTTAGGGAACTTTATATCTCTTCTGATATCCATAAAGTCCATTGCCATATCTTCAAAGTTAACTTCAGGATGCTCATACATAACCCACATTATCTTTGCGGCATCCATAGCTGAACCTCCACCGAGTGCTATAATTACATCCGGCTCAAATGAAGCCATTGCCTTTACACCCCTCTCTGCACACTGAAGTGTAGATCCTGTTACATCATAGAAAGCATGTATGTCTTATACCCATCTCATCAAGCTTCTTTTGTAATAACCTCTGTATATCCGTTCTTATAAAGGAATGTATCTAGTTACATAAATGCTCTTCTTATGCATTACATTTCCAAGCTCATCAAGTGCCACAGGTGAAACAACCTTCTTAGTAAACCCTTTTCAGGAGTTCTCAGCACAACATGTTCTCTCTCCTTTGTGCTACAGTTTTTATATTTATAAGATGCTACGCTCACATTCTCTGGAAACCGAGTTTCACCCCATGAACCGCAAACCTAAAGTAAGTGAAGGTGCAAGCTAAAGTTGTACAAATCACCGATACCGCCATGAGCCGCAGGAGTATTTACAAGTATTCTGCAGTCTTCATTGCTTTTTCATGGATAGCAAGTTTCTCATTTTACATCTATATAAATAGCTGATGTATGTCCATATCACTGTCTGCAACAAGTCTTTCAGCCTTAGCTATAGCTCGTCAAATGTCTTTAGCGCTTACTATTGCAAGCACAGGTGAAAGCTCATGAGCAAACTCCTCGCTTATATCAACAGACTCCACCTCACACCGATAAGGATCTTTGTACTTCAGGTACGCTTACACTCGCCATTTCGCAATCTAAATGCAGACTGTCCGACGATGGCATTTAGTGATCCACCCACACAATAGTCTTTTCTCACCATTAAGCTCGTCCTTTTTCAGAAAAATAACAACCCTCTGTATGCAAACTCTTACCATTATATATACTCTCATTACTGTTACAGACTGCTCCCGAGCTATCAAATCATTCTCGTTATCAAAAGTCTTTTGAATGTATTATTGAGTTTACAGCCATCTTAATGTCGGCTGTTTCATCAATGATAACCGGAGTATTCCCGCACCTACACCTATTGCAGGCTTACTGATGAGTAAGCTGAGTTTCAACCATCTGATCGCCTGTCGCAGGTATAATATCAGCCTCAGCACATTACTTCATTTTGTAAAGTCTCAAGTGAAGGTACATCTATCCAACCTATACTGTTCTTTGGAGCGCTTTTGCAGCTGTTTCCAACAGAAATTTAGCTGTTAGTTTGTGATCCTTGCTCTTGGGTGTGGGCTTATTATAATAGCATTTTCTTGTCTTAAGTGCCAAAGATTTTTAAATATAGCTGTCAGATGTAGGGTTTGTTGTTGAATAACAGCTGCTATAACACCTATAGGTCGGCAACTTTTCTATACCGAAAAATATTGTCCTCTTCAATCACTCCGCATGTCTTAGTAGTCTATGTACATTGTAAATATACTCTGCAGCATAGTGGCTTTTGGATAACCTTTGTCTCAAAACCCTCATCCGGTCTCTTCCACCGCCATCTTTTGTGAGTGAGAATCTCTTTATTGGCATGCCATAGCCACTCAAAATATCTTATCAACCTGTTCCTGAGAGTAGGTCGCAAATTCTCTCTGAGCTTCTCCTCAGCTGTTTTCATCCTGATACTTAAGCCATCGATATTATCCACAATAAAACCTTTTATCCGCCATATTTCTCGGACATAATAAAATGAATATTTCTGTTATAACACAGTTAGATAATCACTATATTGTTATGTCAATATTATATTTCAAATTTGTCCTTTAATCTATTGAGTTTTCGTACAGAAGCTATATTATACTCTTTGCAGGAGTGGTTTTATGCCGATAATTAAATCAAGTACAGACTTACGTAACAGCTACAAGCAATGATATCCACATTTGTACGTATAACACAAACTGAACCCATTATTACACCAAAACGGTCGAGGTGGACTAGCTGTTATGAGCATTGACTTCATATAATAAATTAACAAGTAAATATGAACCATATAGGCTGGGAACATGCCGAGGATGACTCTTCTGCAAACGGTCACAGGTCAGTGCTTTGAGGAGTCTCAGTGAAACGTCTCTCGAGAGGGATTGAAATACCGGGAACAGCATATAGACTTATTGTTTCGTGAAAAATTATCACCGTGACATGAAAAGATGCCATTACATTATATTTCATGCATCGAAGATAGAATCTTTTACTTTTGTAAAATGCACTTCTTACTATCCTATTCCAATGGCCTTTTTGATCTTCACATTGCTGTGCGCTTTAATCTTTTTATTGCCCAATCATACTGCTTTGCAGTTGCACTCACAAAGTATGAACCAAGCGACCTCCTCCTGACCCATTGTGATAAACACCTTTGAAAAGAGTCTTCATTTCATTTGTAGCTAACGCTAATACATCATCATGTAGATTTACAAACCATTTTAATTCTGCGAAATCTTCAAGTATGCATTATGTGCTGTGTCTTCCACAAATTCTAATATCTCCATTCCATAAGTTTTCCAGTTATATGGTCTCAGGCAAAAATGGCTCCTCCTTTGATCGAAATGCACGCAATTCAAAACTAAGTTGATGCCATCTATCAGAGATGATCAAACATCTCTAAGTTTTTACCCCTTCTCTCAATGAGCTTCTTTTCTTTTCTCTCACCTTTTGAAACCAAACGGTGTGTCACTCTTCCTCTGTCATTCTTTTGAAATGAGTCACTCAACTGTGATAGTTTCCTCGAGCATAGCAGTCATTAAACCATGTCGTTGGTCCTGTGTAACATGTCAAATCTCTCCTCATCTAACTGAATACCTTATATGCTGTTTTTGTCCCGATGTTCCTGTTTTATTACTGAGCATATTTCTTTTATGAAAACACAGACTCTCTCAAAGATCCAGTTTTCAGTAAATCTCATTCAGCCGTTCAAATGATTTGGCTACATCATCATAACTCTCCGATGATGCAACCTGAAATGGACTTTATCTCTTCTATTTCTCTCAAACCCATCTCTACCATGTCATAACGCATTAGGTCTTTATCTTCTCATGACTGTGTAGTACTTTCTGTAGTAATAAAACTAGGTTGTTTAACTCACCAATGTGTATTCCAGTCATTTTCACCAAGCTCTTCCATTTACTCCAAAATCCTCTAGGACACATATTGTAAAATTCCGCAATCTCGTTATCAAGCCTGATCGTCATCGCATACAGCAATGAATGGCATATGCAAGAGAATATAATGCGTGATATTCTATCTGAAAATCTTACCTCATTCGACTCGTTTTACCCTTTCACCTCAAAATAAATTTTTGCTTTCGGCACCTTGCAATGGACAGGTGTGCCTGTGCTCAATCATAAAGACCTTTTTCTCTAGCCTTTCTCCACCTCATACTCCAGTTTATCCGGTCATCCCTCTACATCTGAAGTCATTTCATTACACAGTGAGAATGACTCGACACCATCTGGCATCATTATATATTTCTTTTCGCCATTTTACTTTATCTACCATTTCTTTGATCCAGCACTCGCATTCTCTGTCGTTCTACTATTTCCGCTCCATCCTCCGAAAGAGAAAATGTAATTGCATAGGTTGCAGTCATCTCGTTATTTTCTATTTCGAACATAAACCTTTCCATCATTGACACTTGTATAATCTCCGTTTATCCCACCATATACAGTGAAAACAGCCAACTCTTTACGACTCAAATCCACCTGTACATGCACTGTGTTCTCGTGTGGCATTTCTCCTGAGTATCGCATCTTCAGTGCTGCTCGTCAAACCTTTCTGTTATGGACTTTCAAATTCTTTTATCCGGGGACAATTTTGAAAAGCCATCCAAAACCAGCTTTCCATGTTGCAGAGCATATAGATGACCAGTCCTGACCTTGGTCAGCAAAGTAGTCCAACTATTTAACTCCTTCATTTGTTTCTTCATTGTTGCTAAAAATATGTGAACGAAATAATGCTTTTACAAACTGCAGATTTAATATCATTGTTATCGATGTTCAGCATAGCGTGTTGTTTTGCCAATTATTAAAACTCAACCTCTATCCAACCGGTATTTTTCTATTAAAGAGTGCGGAAAGCTCGGTTAGAAGCTCATTCTCATGCTGTATTGCGGTTTTATCCAATCCTTGAAGAGCTGAGACATAATTTGTTGTTTCGTGCTTTCAGACTGTGCAGTGATTTACTAAGAACAAAAATCCTCAGCACTCTATTCCACCTCCACCCTTCTCGCAACGCATAAACGGGAATTTCGCTACATCTCACTGAGAGAGTCAATATCTCTACAAATTGTTCTGACTGACACCAAACGTCACTGTCAGTTCAAAGTCTGCTCGCCATCTCTTTCCCTTTCCAGAATATAATATAGTATCCTAAAGCTTGTTTTATTATCTTTCATCGTCTTAACATTCCTTATAATTATTATATCACAATAACCGGACATGCATTAACAAGTATTATTTCATAAAACTTTAATCCTCCAAAGATATACTACACCACTTCCTACTGATTATCTAATCATCATTGCTAGTACTGAAACTGTAGGGAATATAGAAGTTATTCAATGATAATATACACAGAAGTGACACTTAAAAAGAAAAGATCCATTGAAAAACAGAGCGGGCAAAATGGCCCTTTTGTTATAGGAAAAATACATAAACTTTGATTATCTCTTTTGCACTCCTGCCTGAGCCGTCACCGCCTGCGTATTTCAACATCTTCTCTGTTACAAGGTTGAAATCTCGACTAGAGCTGGCGTTGAAGTGCTAGTTGGCTACAGCAAATTCAAGTGCGCTGACTTAAAGTCTCTTATCGCAGTCCGCTGACAACTCCTCAGCTGCAATGACCACCACCGCGACTCTTGCTCACAATCGGAGTTACATGGTATTTCCTTGAGTGATAGGAACTTTCGTAGCCTCCGTCCACGAGACAAGCAGACCAGTCATTGTTTTGAAGCTGAGAAGCTCTCACGTAAGTGAGCTTTATAACATATTTAAACTTAAACTCTGATCACACATCTGATTGAAGATATCCATCACATTCGTTAAGCTCAAGTTCTCTGACTGTAAACATCTAGTATGGCCGCGACCGAGAACCTTCCTCGGCGTCCCCTTCATTACCGATACATACATCTACATACCGCATAAGATCTGTCATTATTTTCTTTTGCTTTCTGGATGACCAGAGTTTCTTTCTAGTTGGCAGTTCACAGATACTGTAAACTCGCCTTCTTGGCGGCCTTATGGCAGCTTCTCTGTAAGTCTTTCCCTGCCGCACTGCCTGAAACTGCAGGTGTATACTTCCAAATGGAACCAATCCGCATCTTTTGAAAATCTCATCAAAGCCAAACTCATCCACCTTAGCTGGGGAAACTAGAAGAATGTGCTCATGTCATACTACATTTCAGCTCTTTATCGCTGGAACCTAGTTTCTGTTGGAAGTAGATGCCCACTCTCACCGCTTGGAGCATATGCTTTGTTCCAACATTGCACTCTGGTGAAGAGCTGTGCAATAGGCCGCATCACCCAGTAGGATTCTTAGGTAATGCACTTTACAAAATCAGCTTCGCGTCCATATAGTTTGCAAGTGAACGGCAACACTTTGCCTCACCGCCGCCATAATTCAGATACTTCAAACTCGATCACGCCTGAATAAACTTCTCGTTGTTCGAGCTGATAATTCTGAGCACTATCTCCCATTGCACTATCTTTGCCATATTCATTTCTCCGCTCAAACAAATATTACTTTTCTTGCCGCCGCCACTGCCTCAAACAAACTCCTCGCTCTTTGCTGTTATAGCTGCGTGAAATCACCTGTAGCCGCACCCTTTTGTAAGTGATGAACCTGTACCTACGGCACATGCTCCGGCTCTTACCACTCTTATCTCACATTGTCAACGTCCACCACTGCTCGCATGAAATCCCTGCGTGAAGATGAGCTAAATGAGCTTGATTGCACCCATTCCACTCATACTTCGGGAAATACCTTTTTATGATATCACATCCTGCTTCAAGAGCTGTGATAGCCTCTGTAGGTGACATAACACCCGGAAGCTATAGGAACTCTGGTACTGTTACAGAGCTTTAATTCGTCTCTACATTAAGTCCAGGACTGACAAACATAGTTCGCACCTGCTAAAATTACAAGGCTCTTGCTGTCTCATGGATCAAGTACAGTTCCCGCACTCGATAACTAGCCTTTTCATTATTTCTTGTACTTCTCAGACATAAACTGTATAAACTCTACAGGATTTCCTTCGTCCATAGTACAGGAAGTCATCTCAATAAATTGATCTCCGCTCAAAGCAACAATAGCAGACTATTACCTTCCTCACCCGTTCCTTTGTTCTACCGAACAACGGCAAACCAGACAATCTTCTTCATTCTCGTAAGAACCCGTCTCTTTCTTCTCATTTAGAACCTCCATAGTACATTACATCAGTATTCGTATACTGACGAATAACAATCTATCGCGATATCTTGACTGTATTCAACTCTTTATCATTGTCTAGGCATCAAAACCTAAAGCATTTTGACATTCTGCGATCCACGTATCTCTCCAAGTGCAATGAGAGTCCTCATCTTTTCTGTAAATGAGTCTCTGAAGCCGAGATAGCTCCTACACACTCTCTCTCGTCAAACATCGCACACTCGACGCATTCCATATGCTCCTCAAGCCCTCTCTCATCCAGTGCAAACTCTGCTTGATATTTCAATGGTCTCTTTTACAAGAGCATCCACATCTGTAAGAGTAAATCTTGTTGCAGGTTTTAAAGTCTGAGGTCCTTAGCTTATAGCTTCTTATCTTCTTCCACCTAGTAGCACTGAGCATGGTCCGAGGAGAAGCAGTATTGTATACCGGACTCTTAGTATTTCACGCGGTCGCTGTGGTTATTATAGGACTTTTCCGGCTCACGCTTTGATATATATACTATTTTATTACCTTCCAGCACACCCTGACAGGTCTTTGCAATCTTTGAAAGCCCTTCAGTGCAGTGCGTTGGGATTTCAGCAGAAATATCTGCTTTAGATAGCTCATACCGACTGTGGAAATGCGCCTATCTGTGAGCTCACGCCGGTGTCAAAGCATTTCTAGCCATCTCCCATATGAACCAATGTAACTAGTATGTCACAGCAACTGGTTCTTGAACGTAGTAGCTTCCCACAGATCTCATCCATTTCTAGACCTCTCTCCGGATTCTAGCCATAAGTCGTGCATTATTTGTATACTTTTCAGCATCCGATTTTATTTCAAATAAAACTTCCTTTCTTGGTTGTCATAGACGGAAAACCCACCACCTGGGTGGTGGAGAGTCTGTAATTTTAACCATTATCTTGGCTTTCGATGTACTTTTGAACTGTAGATGACGATACTTTCCACTACAAGCAAAACAACCATCAGACTAAAGACGTGTTTCTTCCACTATTTGAAAGAAAACTGTTATATTTTAACCAATAAAAACAATGAGTTGTTTTCGTTGATGGTTTTCGACGATATCACGATCTTATCGATAGTGTCATAACTCGACCAGAAAAATGATATGGTCTTGTCTGTTTTCACAATTGTTTCAATTATGAGATTTCATAAATATCGAATATCTGTTTTACACGTCAGCAATGTTGCTTCCCAGTAGTTGTTTACGATATTTTGTCACATATACGATATGTACTTTTAAACTGTATGTGCGCCTGTTATGACGATTATATCGACATCAATAGACACTTAATTATTTGAATTTAACTGTTATTATAATACTTTTAGTGAATATCAATGAAAGAGTACATGGAACAGATAGACGTTCACAAAAATTCAAATAGTTCCAAGTGATGATGATAAAACATTACTTAATACAACTATGTCTGCTTTCATACAGATGCTTGGCAATCATGTTCAAACTATGTATTCTGGACGCATAATCTAAAAGCAGTTTGTTTCAACAGGTGCCAGGTCTGATTTAAGAAATAGATTCGGTTTAAAATCTCAATGGCTCAATCTGTTTTAAAGACTGTGATTGTCAGATACAAAACTATTCTTGGAAATCAGAATGAGTGGATTAAAACCCTAACTCACAAAACCACAATATGACCTTGTTTGGAATAGGATTATTCTTCACGAATCATCGCTTTTCCGAAAATACTTTAAAATGGACGTGTAAACTGCCATATTTTGATATGCATGCCAAATATTTGGACTAGAGATTATAGTTTTGCTACAGCCAACTTGTAAATACAAGTATTTTTACATACCTGTAACTATGAAGGGAAGAATGAAGATGCTGAAACTCGTAATGTTGGTATTGACAGAGGTATTAATTGTCATTGCAACCTACGACATGCAACATAAATCAGGCTTTTTAGTGGTAAAACCATTAAACAAACGTGCTCATTATCACGTAAACTTGCAGTGGATGTAGACTCATCTGCCAGATGGTAGAGCGATTGGTTCACGAGAAAACCGCTGACAGGATGTCAATCATCAGGTATCGAAGGCACCGTGGGAGTCTAATCCAAAGTATACTCTTTCGTGTCTAGAAGATTTATGGGCAGTTGTTCCGTGTCACTGACGAATGAACAAAAGACCGCATGTATCTGTATCATGGTTGTTCTATGATTTAGAGCAAAGTGACTACAAAGCAAAACAGAACCGTCCTCGTATAAAAAGTAGACCTCGTTATACGAGTCAATGCTGCCCTCGTTTGCATATTGAAAAAGCCAATCGAACAAAAGAAACATACTATTTGTTTGTAAAAACTAGAGTAAATCAAACGATGACCGTATTGAGCCATGAATCTATACTGTATGGGAATCAACTACCCAACTGATAGCTGGGTACCCAGTATAGTTACAGCAGAGAATCTTGTTGCAAAGGGTGCGGTACAACCACCTCACGATGTAACGCCACTCTAGATAGCAATATCTATTGAGGGCCTAAAGGTCGGAGACGTAAGCCGTTACTACGATCATGGCAGTTACAAGCCCATTACCTTTAGGTGATGGGTAGTTGACCAAAGAGTTACTCCCTGTTTAAAGATTGCAAAAATCATGGAATCCCGCAATTTCAGACTTTACTTTCTTTCCGCTTGCCACATCCAGCAGCACAGTTTGAAAAAGCTCATTTGCAAGCTCTTCCTTGGTTTTTATCCTCACCATTCTTCCGGCATTAAAAATCCCATCCAATTCCCCTTGCCTTTTGCAAGTCTTGAGTTGGTAGCACTTCTAATGTCGGAACCGGTGAGGCAAAAGGTGTCTCTTCCTGTGGTAAAGAGCACTATATGAGCTCCGCCTCATTGCAAGCGCTGTAGCGGCAACAAGATCATTTCCTGGTGATGAAAGCAGATTAAGTCCCTTTTGTTTTACTGGTATCTCCATAATCAGTACATCTACCACTTTAGCACTTCCGGACTTCTGTGTACAGCCCAAAGACTTATCTTCCAGAGTGGATATACTGCCCTGCCTTATTTCCCAGGTGACGGATTCTCATAGATTGTCTGATTATGATTTTTAAAATACATTTTGAAAATCATTTGATAAGAGCTACTGTCTTTTCAAAAAGTCTCCACATCCTTACATCTTTCCATCAAAAAGAGTTTCCGCCCGAACATCTCCGGTACTTCCGTAAGTATTGTGCTTCTCCTTCGATATGAGAATATCCGAGAAAACCTCCTACTATAGATTTGCTGTTATTCCGGAAAGTCCGTCAGATCCTCCGCATTTCATCCTGATTATAAGTTCGCTTGCATCTATTTTCTTCTCTTTTCATCGGCTATATTGTTTATAAGCTCTTCTATAAGAGAAAGTCCTGTTTCTATCTCATCTTCAACTTCCTGAGATACCAAAAACTTTACTCTGTTTTCATCTATATCACTGAGATAGTCTTTTAAGCTAAAGGAATATTTGAATTCTCACAGCCAAGCTCTCAGTACAAGTAACACCTCCCGCATTAGGGATGATTTATCATATCCGCAAGTATATTTCTGGTGTTTTTCCTCGATCGTCACCCATCTGTGAGCAGCCATATGGATGTACAAAAGCTATTACATCTTCCACACTTCCCTTTATAAGAGACTTCGCTCTTTCTTTTCGATTGCCTGTGCGACATTGTTGGGACACAGCCTACTGTCGGAATAATCCATATCTCATTTCTAACTCCCACTCTTGCCGTTTTTTCTTAAATCCAAGGAAGGTCTCATGAGCGGTTTCTTTTTATCTCTTTAACCTTTGAATATATTTATATTCAAGTAAATCACCAAGTGCTGTTTTTATATTATGAGTATGTATCCAGTCACCGGCTTTTTATATCCTCTTTTGCAATTCCGATTCTGTTTCCGTACTTTTATAATATCCTCACCGGCTTTTATATCCTTAAGTGCCACCTTATGTCCCGGCAGGAATTTCACTATTTGTCTCTCACACTTTCGCTTCCGATTGTGATTCTTTTCTCCCTTTGGCAATGCATTCAATGCCACATACATTATCCAAATCATTGATTTTGATATAATCCATTTCCTTTATCTCCTTGCAAATCTCATATTGAGTTTATAATAAATGTGCGTTTACAATCGCATTATACATGGGATTTTTATTCCTTGTCAAGATGGATGTAGATTGTAAACTAAATGAATTTAATATAGTGTATTTATATTTTTATATTACCGGTGAATTATGAATATTTATGATATTGCAAACAGGGCAAATGTCTCCATAGCTACAGTATCAAGAGTTATCAATGACAGCCCTGAAGGTCAGTGAAAAGACCAGATTCATGATATTATGGAGGAGCTTGGCTATACTCCGAATGTATTTTGCCAGAGGGTTTGACTGAACACTATGAAGACCATAGGCATACTATGTTCGGACCCTTCCGATATCTATGTGGCAAGAGCTCTGTCCCTATTTTTGAGAAAATGCTCAGGGAAAACGGATATGACTCACTTTTATGTTGTAGCGGCTATGATACAAAGAATCTCAAAAATATATAAATATACTTATCTCAAAAAGTGTGGATGCTGTTATTATGATAGGTTCAAAATATATATCCGCAAAGGACAATAAAAATCTGATAAAAAGTACAGCAAAAATCTCTGCCGATATTTTTTAATAAAACGGATTTTTAGAAGGTGAGAATGTATATTGTTCTTATTATGATGATTTTAATGCTACAAAAATAAGTGCAAATATGTTATATATACACTGGCAAAAAGAAATTTGCTCTTTTACAATTCCACATCTCAATCCGCCAAAAGAAAACTGGACGGGTTTATATCGGGATGTAAAGAGTTGAAAATCAAAAGTGAAAACTATGCAACTCTTTTTATGTGAGGAAAATGATATAGAAAAGTATTACTCTCTCACTTGAAAAGTTTACCAAAGAGTTTTTTACCCGACGGTATAATTGCCTCAGATGATTTTCTTTGCGATGACAGCATTAAAAATTTGCAAGACAAAACAGTATTTCGGTTCCTGATGAACTTTCAATAATAGGATATGACAACTGATTTTTTCAAAAATATCATATCCCGGAGCTTACCACTGTTGACTCAAGGCTTTTTGATTTGTGCAGTCACAGTGTAAAAACTCTTTTGAGGTGTTTGACGGACAATCACCTGAAAACATCTGTATACTTGAGCCGTCCATTATAGAAAGAGATACTTTTAAATCAAAGAATTGATACTCTCAAACTTAATATGCATATGACTACTGTAAATGTAGTTATTTTATAAATTTTACTTTATACAGCCGTTTGGCTAAGGAGGTTAACATGAAGAATTTTATGGATCAGGATTTCTACTTGATACACAAAACAGCAAAACATCTTTATCATGACTATGCTGGAGAAGATGCCGATAGTTGACTATCACTGTCATATAAACCACAGGAGATTTATGAGGATAAAAATTTGATAATATCACTCAGGTATGGCTTGACGGCGATCATTACAAGTGGCGTCAGATAAGATCAAACGGTGTGGATGAAAAAGCTTATAACAGGCAGTGAATCATCTGACAGAGAAAAGTTTGATGCATGGGCTGCTACATTGCCTAAAGCTTATAGGTAATCCGCTTTATCATTGGTCACATCTTGAACTTCAAAAGTATTTCGGCTTTAAACGGTCATCTAAGCCCTGAAAGTGCTGATGAAGTTTGGAATCTCACAAAAGAAAAACTTGCTACAGATGAATTAAGTGTAAGAAATATTATCAGAAATTCAAATGTTAAAGTTATATGTACTACAGACGATCCTATAGATTCTCTTGAATGGCATATCAAACTTAGAGAGATCAAAGACCTTGGATTTAAAGTGCTTCCGGCATGGAGACCTGATAAGGCTACAAATATTGAAAAGCCTGATTTTGCACAATATATTGCAAAGCTCTCCGAAGTAAGCGGTGTATCTGTAAAAGACTTTGCATCTCTTAAGGAAGCATTAAAGAACAGATTGGAGTTTTTCCATAACAACGGTTGCTCCGTATCAGATCACGGTGTTGACTTTGTATACTATGCTCCTGCAAGTGAGAACGAAGTAGATGCTATATTAAAGAAAAGACTTGCAGGTGAGGATGTAAGTCTTACAGAGCAGTACCAGTTTAAAGACTGCACTCTTACTTGCACTCGGAAAAGAATATCACAGATTAAACTGGGTAATGCAGCTTCACTTCGGTTGTAAGAGAAACAACAACACTGCAATGTTCAATAAGCTCGGTCCCTGATACAGGATTTGATGCTATAAGCGGATATGCTCCTGCAGATCAGCTGGCAGACTTCCTTAATGCTTTAAATGTAACAGGTGAACTTCCAAAGACAATACTTTATTCACTTAATCCGAATGATGATGCCGCTATCGGTACAATAATCGGATGCTTCCAGGATTCAAGTATCGCAGGAAAAAGTTCAGCAGGGTTCTGCATGGTGGTTCAACGATCACCACGAAGGCATGAGAGCTCAGATGAAGTCTTTAGCAGCACTTGGTTGCTTAGGAAACTTTCAACGGTATGCTTACAGACTCACGTTCATTCCTTTTCATATACAAGACATGAGTACTTTCAGAAGAATACTCTGCCAGCTTATAGGTGAATGGGTTGAAAGCGGTCAGTATCCGAATGATGAGAAAGCTTTAAAAGAACTTGTAGAGAATATTTCATATAATAATGTAATGAGATATTTTGAGTTTTAATAATTGATTTTTATATAAAACAGTCCCCAACTCCCGGTTGTGAGTTCGGGACTGTCAATGCCCTCAAAAATCAAGCCCACAACACTTGACATCAAATCAAAAAAAGTCTGACCGAAGTCAGACATAAGTAAATAGCGACGAGGGAGATTCGAACTCTGACACTACGGGTATGAACCGTATGCTCTAGCCAACTGAGCTACGTCGCCATATGATTATATTCATGCTTTGCATGAAAAATGGGACCCACAGGGCTCGAACCTGTGACCCTCTGCTTGTAAGGCAGATGCTCTCCCAGCTGAGCTAAGATCCCGTCACGTTTAACGCTATGTAAGTATATAAAATAATGCTCCTAATGTCAAGCATTATTTTAATTTTTCTAAAAATGCATCCGAATTTTAAATCACTAACCGGATGCAAGTTCTTCTATTTAGTTAAATCCATACAACTTATTTGCAATCTTATATCCCGCTACGGCAATACCTTTTTCCCACTTTTCCGGGGAGGTTCATAGTCTGTCCCGAGGAGACCGTATCTTATCCTCTTATAAAGTCTTGGATTGTGATCCTTCAGATAATCCCAAAGTTCTTTCTTCTTTTGCATATTTTTCCTCGCTCTTGAGCGAATAGCAAGTATGGAAGATATTACCATCATTATCTCAAGATAGCTTATAAGATACTTTCTAAGCTTTTTTTATTTGCAACATCATAAGGATTAAATGAATCAAGCATAATCTTTAGTTACTCTTATCTGCTGATCTATTCTTCCGATCATTACCTGCTCATTTACAGATTGATCCTCTCTACCGATATAGTATCTGTAAAGATTTACATCCATATAGTAAATATCCTTTACCGCCTTCAAAGGCTGATATACGAAGATATTGTCCACATAGAATGTGTGCTTCGGAAGGTCAAGTTTATTCTCTATAAGAAGCTTCTTTTTGTATATTACGGAATGCATAAGAATATACTGTCCTGTGTGGAAAGGCTTAATATCCTCCCCATTCAAACTTCTTATTTATAGGCAAGTTTCTCTTATAGGTCATTACCTTTTTCTTCTTTGCACCGTCCTTATCATATACAAAGTTGCAAAGAAGCATATCAATATTTTCCTTATCTCTTATAAACTCTTTAAGCTTATTGAGTACTTCCAAAAATGACTTTTCATCCAGATAATCATCCGAATCCACTACTTTTAAAAAAACTCGCCTGTAGCGGCTCTAAGTCCGAAACATTACAGCATCACCATGGCTGCCGTTTTTCCTTGTGGATTGCTTTGCATATAGTAGGATATTTTTTCTCATACTCATCCGCTATTTCAGCTGTATTGTCCTTGGCAGAACCGTCATTTACAATCAATATCTCTACATCTTCCTTACCTACAAGCAAAGAATCAATGCACTTTCTCATATATGCCGCCGAATTAAAGCATGGCACCGCTATACTCAAAACTTTCATTATTCAACCTTTTCTGTTTATAAAATATATTGTACCTATTAAAGCAAATATTAAGCTGATAACCCACAGCTATCAATAAAATCCCTATATTTTCTTCATTCTCACCGAGCTTGGCATAAATTGAAACAAAAGTATTTGAGCTCATATGTATGAAGATTGAATTAAAAATACTCTTTGTTTTTGTGATATGCAAACCCTGAGGAAAAATCCCCAAAAGTGTCGCATAAATAGCCTGAACTATATTTCCATGGTAGATACCGAATAATACAGATGATATAAGCAAACCCTGCTAAGAAATTATATTGATGTTTAATTCTGTTAAAAATCAAACCTCTGAATATTATTTCCTCAACTATCGGTATCAATATTCCTGCACATATTATGATGACAATAAGCGGATTACTTGTAATCGAATTGCTGACTTTCACAAATGCGGCATCATTACCTGCCATGTTTGTCAATGCTATAATAATATTTAATGCACTGCAACACCTGCGCCACCTAAAATGGCCATCACAAAATCCATAGCCCTAATTTGGCCACGCTTTTTAATTCTGCCCTTATTAATGTCCAGGTAGAAAAACAGACTGAGAAAAACAGAAGTAACCACCGCACATAATGCAGTGATAACCAGTGCATTTTCTGTTATAATATCCTCCATTGCATCAGGACTTCTGACACCCGGCAAAGATACTAAATAAAACTCCCATCAACATTCCAAGAGAAAAGCTGGATTGTTGTATAAATAAGTATCGGATAAAGACATATCCATAATGTATAAAAATTTCTTCATTTCCTTAGTATATCCTATATCAGTAAATAATCCAATAAAAATTGTATTAAAATTAATTTTAGACGAAAAATACCCGTAAAAACGGGTATTTAAAAACAATTTTACTCACTTCTAAGCGCATCTATCGGATTTAAGCTTGCTGCCTCATAGCCGGCGTATATCCGAATATAAGTCCGATTGCTACAGATACACTGAATGAAATTATAACCGCATTTAAGCTGGCAGGTGATGAAATATTCATAAATCTGCCTATAGTAGGCTGGCAATACAGCCAAGTACGATTCCAAGCGAACCTCCCGAGTGTACTTTGTAACCAAGGCTTCTATAACAAACTGTTGCAGTATAACACCTTTTCTGGCTCCAAGTGCTTTTCTGATGCCGATTTCTCTGGTTCTCTCAGTAACCGATACCAACATGATGTTCATAACTCCCACACCCGCAAACAAGAAGTGAAATACCGGCAATAGCTCCTATAATTGTAGTCATAGTTGCAATCTGCGTATTGAATTCTGCAAGCATCTGACTCATAGATTGAACAAAATATGTTTCTTTTTGAGTATAGATAGTTTTTAGAAAATCCTTTAAAAGCTCCACCGCCCTGATTGCTTACCCGAGTATTTACTGTAGCAAAAATATAATAATCAGGTACTGAAGTTCCGTTTAACTGTCCTGCTGTGGAATAAGGCATAAATGCAAAATCATCAATGCCCCTTGCCGACAACTGTGTTTTATCCTGTCTTTGTACCACACCCACAACAGTAAATGCCGAACCGTTTATCTTTATAGTCTCACCTATCGCAGATTTCGGCGAACCGAAAAGCTTGCTTGCAACATAATATCCGATTACAACAACTTTTTGTCTGGATACCATGTCCGCATATGATAGGAATCTTCCCTTTTCAAGTTTGTAATTCTTCAATTTACCATAGTATTCACTTACTCCGGAAACTGTAGTAGTGGTAGTTTTTGCACTTCCCACCTTTATCGTTCCGCTGACACTGACCTGTGGTGTCATCTCGGAAAAAATATCTCTATGTTCATTAAAGAAATCATACATCTGATCTACCGATGCCTGTCTTGCAGGCATATTGACCAAATTGACGCTGATAGTATTGGCACCCATGTCCATAAAGGACTTTACCATATTGTTCAAATATCCCGTCATTACACTGACCAGTATAACGACAGCAGATACACCTATGATAAGTCCGAGCATTGTCAAAAATGATCTCATTTTATTTGCAATAATACTCTTTATTGCCAGTTTAAATGACTGCAGCATACTCTTCACTACTTCCATCAAAATTTATTTTACCGTCAGCTATTCGAATAACTCTCTTTGCCTCAATTGCAATAGAATTGTCATGTGTAATCATAATAACCGTATTTCCCTCTTCATGGATCTTCTTAAAAAAATCCAAAACCTGACGGCTGGTCTTTGAGTCCAGGGCACCTGTAGGCTCATCCGCCAAAATCAGTGAAGGATTTGCAGCCAGAGCTCTTGCAATACTCACTCTTTGCTGCTGTCCTCCTGAAAGCTGATTTGGCATCTGCTTTGCTTTTTCGGCAAGTCCCACCTTTTCAAGCGCTTCCATCGCCCTTTTTTCTCTTTCATGATTTGAAACATGCGCATATAAAAGCGGCAGTTCCACGTTTTCCAAAAAGATTCATTCTTGGCAGAAGATTGTATTGCTGAAAAACAAATCCTATCATCTTATTTCTGATATCGGCAAGCTGATTGTCACTAAGCTTTCCGACATCTTTTCCGCCCAAAAGGTATTGACCTGATGTAGGCACATCCAAAGCCCCTATAATATTCATAAGAGTGGATTTACCGGATCCCGACTTACCCACAATTGCAACAAACTCTCCCTTGTCGATATCAAGATTCACACCGTCATTGGCATAAACAATCTCGTCACCCATTTTATATTCTTTTCGAATATCTGTCATTTGGATAAGTTTTTCCATTACTCTCCTCCGGCTCCTGCATCGGCACCGCCGGCATCCGCTCCGGCACCGTCTCCTCCGGCTGTATCGGCTCCGCCTCCTTCTGCAGGTGCGCCTTCTCCGCCCATGCCGTCTGTTCCGTCTGTTCCCGTACCCATACTTGCGCTATCGTCCACATAGACCTCATCACCTTCATTAAGTCCTGATGTGATCTGTACAAAATCCGCATTTATAACTCCGGTAGTTACTGTAACCTCTTTAAAGCCCTGCAGGGATAAGACCGTCTCCGCTTGAAGCCGTACCGCTTGCATCTGCACTCTGTGTTGCCGAGGTATCTTTTACATAGACCTTATTTCCTCTCATAAGAGCACCTGAAGGTATTGTAAGCGCATCCTTTGCAGACTCAAGTGTAATATATCCGTCCACATTCATTCCCGGCAAAAGATTGTAAGTCTCATCAAGTGTTACTGTAACAGGATAGGTTGATACACCGTTTTGGCTTGTACTCTCAAGACTGACATTGGTAACCGTTCCCGAATATTCCTGATCAGGAAAAGCATCCGACTTTATTCTTACCTTCTGTCCGTTTTGAACCTTTGTAATATCCTTCTCATCCACACTCATTTTAAATGTATATGAGCTCATATCGTAAATAACAGCCATATTGGTAGCCTTGTTGTTTCCGCCTGAGCCCACCTTATCCCCGACCTTATAGTTCTTTGATATAACTTTTCCGGAAATAGGTGATTTAATAGTATACTCGTCATAGGTTTTCTTTGCAGTGTCAACTCCCTTTTTTGCCGCATCCACATTTCCCTGTGCGGTATCTACAGCATCCTTATATGTTTTTAAAAGTTTCTCTGCAGACTCTGCAGTCATCTTAAAAATAGGTGTTCCGACTTCTACATAATCTCCCACATTCACCAGTACACTTTCTATCTGTACACCTTCAGCCAGGTCTGCACTCATATCAACATTTGTTGTCGCCTCAAAAGTACCGTCTCCTGTAGAAGTGATATCTCCGACTGTAGCATTTGCAGTGGTCTTATCTGTAAGTCCTCCCGGGTTACTTACCTCGAATGTCACATTACGAACAAGTCTTCCACCGTCCATTGTCTGATCCATACTTGATACGGAAATTACTTTTCCTTCTATCTGCTCTCCTGTTTCGGTAAGTGTCAAAGTTCCTGTCATTCCCGCCTGAATATTCTGTGCCTCCGTACTTAGGAAAGGAATGCGGATATTCATCACAGTATCATTATATATGGTGGCAAGCTTTGTACCACCGCTTATCTTATCTCCTGCCTGAATACTCAACTCCTTGATATAGCCCTTTCTTGTAGAGCGATACAAATTACCGGAAAAATCCGCCTTTGCTTTTGCAAGGTCTTTGTTGGCTGTAGCATATCCGGTGTTTGCTTTTACTAAGAGAATTATTTGAGGAATTTATATCAGATTCAAGACTTGACTTATCTATTTGATAAAGCACCTGGTCCTTACTGACCATATCACCTACCTCAAAGTTTGCCGAGATAATATCTCCAGATACAAGCGCAGTTATATTATAAGTGTCCTTAGGTGTTATAGTACCCGAAGAGGATATCTCCGAAGAGATATCCTGCTTTGATGCTATTGCTGTAGATACAAAATGTACTCGTATCAATCTTTGTAGCCTGTCTTGATTTCATAAAGAAAAAAATCCACCCTACGCCAAGGGCTATAATTGCAGGTATAACAATAAATTTTTTCTTCATTTTTCCCCTCACTAATCTGCTATATAATCAACTACCGTGTAGCTTGCAGATCCATCTTCAGAATTATTTATATCTACGACTAAAGTAACATCATCATTAACCTTGATACTTCCGTAGATAGAGAATGCAAATTGCATATCGCTGTTTGCAATTTTGTATGTTTCTCCGTCTATAGTCACGGATGTAGGTGTAAGTGTAGATGTTGACTCATAGTATATACTCTCAACAGTACCATGTACCGCCTTCTTACCGTTTGTAGCATCCGTATTCTCATCATATGCCCAAATAGTCTTTGCAGCTGCAGAATAGTAAATTACGAGTCCTACATCTGATGATACCATCAGGCTCTTGAATCTGTCCGCACCTACGCTGCTTCCGTCAACAAAGAGATTTGCATCCTTATAGTCAAAAGGAACCGCCTGTATCAATTGATTAACAGACTTTACCACCTTAGGACCCTTAAGTGAATTGTCGGCAAGCTTTAAAGGATTTACCTCCTTATCGCTGTTTAACTCACCTCCGAATACGGTTGCAATATATGCTCCGCCGTCTTTCATATTTGTTTTTAACATATTATAAAAGAGGTTTATACAATCTCTTACCTTAAGATTTGAAGTAGGTGTAAGTGATGTAAGATTCTCATTCAACTCAAGGAAACCGTACTTTGCCATTCTCTTATTGTTTGCATCACCTGCAAAATCACTTGCCTGATATCCGAGTAAAGTAAGTACTCCTCTTACGGCATCATTCAATGTTACATTATCATTAGGTTTAAAGTTTCCGCCGAGATATCCTGTCATATATCCCTGCTCCACCGCCATCTTTATAGCGGACGCGTTTTCATTATCTTTCGGAACATCATTAAATACCGATACATTGCTTGTCTTTGTAAGTACGGAACGATATGGTGAAGCCTGTACAAGCATCTTTGCAAACTCACCTCTTGTTACAAACCTGTCTATATTTCCGCTTACAAAGGTTATACCTGTAAGACCTATTACTTTTTTTCTTAAATCAAAATTTGAGCTTTGTGCAAAAACAGTACCTGCACCGATACTCTGTGTAGCCAATATGGAAGCCAATCCCAACGCTCCCATTTTCATTAATTTACTTCTCATATAACCTCCGTTATCTGCATATTAACGCGCTTAGTATTATATCGCAATCATTCCCTTATTCAATAATAATCACGAAATATTTATATATTTTTTTGCTAATCTTTATCAAGCTTTATTGTGTCAGATTAATAATACACATAATACGCTATTTGTTTTTTAAAGTCAATTAACGCTATATGAATTATCTTTGTATTTTATTTACGGTTTATTTAATAATGTTGAGAATGATTATGCAATCTTATCAGCATTTCTTACATTTATAAAAAATGCCCAAGACAAAAGCCTTGAGCATCAATAAAACCTATTTATTTTTCAACCAACAAACTCTTTCCTGTCATTGCAGCCGGTTTTTGTAATCCCATAAGCTCAATCAGTGTAGGAACTATATCACAAAGTCTTCCGCCCTCTGCCAGAGTGTACTTAGGATCTGCATTTACCAGAATGAAAGGTACAGGATTTGTTGTATGAGCTGTATGCGGTTCACCTGTCTCTTCATCAACTAAAGTCTCACAGTTTCCGTGGTCTGCACAGATAAACATCACCCCGTTAACTTCCTTGATAGCCGCTACGGTCTTTCCTATACACTCATCAACCGTCTCTACAGCCTTAATAGCCGCATTTTCCACAGCTGTATGACCTACCATGTCAGGGTTTGCAAAGTTAATTATAATAACATCATACTTACCGCTCTTTATAGCATCTACAAGCTTATCACATACCTCATATGCGCTCATCTGCGGCTTCAAATCATATGTAGCAACATCCTTTGGCGAGTTTACAAGAATTCTGTCTTCACCCTCATTAGGCTCTTCCTTTCCTCCGTTAAAGAAGAATGTGACATGAGCATATTTCTCTGTCTCGGCAATCCTTACCTGCTTCATACCGTGCTCAGCTATGAACTCTCCGAATGTATCCTTTATCTCTTCCTTCTCAAAAGCAACAAGCTTGTTACCGATGCTCTCATCATAATCTGTGAAGCATACAAATGTGGTATCAAGTCTCTTTCCTCTGTTAAAACCGTCAAAATCGTCTACACAGAATACTCTTGTCATTTCTCTTGCTCTGTCCGGTCTGAAGTTAAAAAAGATAACCGAATCTTTATCCTTAATAGTCTTTGCACCGTCATTATCTACAGAGAAAGGTACAACAAACTCATCATTCTTACCTTCGTCGTATGATTCCTGTATACCTCCTGTAGCACTCTTTTTTAAGTTTCCGCCCTTAGTCATAATAGAATAAGCGGCTTCAACTCTATCCCATCTGTTATCTCTGTCCATTGCGTAGAAACGTCCCATTACGGAAGCTACCTTTCCAACGCCGATTTTAGCCATCTCTTTTTCAAGCTCGGCTACAAATTCCTTTCCCGATGTAGGAGGTGTATCTCTACCGTCAAGGAATGCATGAACATAAACTTCTTTTAATCCGTTTCTCTTTGCAAGCTCCAACAATCCGTAAATATGTGTATTATGGCTGTGAACACCGCCGCTTGAAACAAGTCCCATCAAATGAAGTGCACTGTTATTCTCTTTTGCATTCTCAACTGCAGCAAGAAGCGCTTTGTTCTCAAAGAAGTCTCCGTCCTCTATAGCTTTTGATATTCTTGTAAGCTCCTGATATATAATTCTTCCGGCACCCATATTCATATGGCCTACCTCCGAGTTACCCATCTGTCCGTCAGGCAGACCTACAAAAAGCCCGCTTGCCTGTCCTTCTACAAAAGGATATTCCTTCATCAAGCTGCACAGATTAGGTGTATTTGCCTCAAACACCGCATTGTGATCATGTCCTTTTCTAAGTCCTAAACCGTCCATTATACATAATACTACAGGTCTTTTTTCCATATATACCTCGTTTTCTATCAAACAGTTTATAGCTGTTTGAATAAATACTATTAGTCAGCAGCCCGGCACCATACCGAAACTGCGTATTATTTTTCAAATTCGATTTGATTTTACATTAATTCCAAAAACATAATCAAGACAAAAAAATAACAAAGCTTACTAAAAATAAAATCCGTGTCCTAATTCGGGTAACAAACTTTTACCGTTACCTAAACTATAACACAGATTTTAATTAATGTCCCTGTTTTACCTATCAGATAAAATATAAAAAAATGCAAATATATCAATGCAAACAATAGTTGCGCCCACAGGTGAACCTCCAAGTATTGAAATGAAAAGTCCTAAAGCGGTACAAACCACTGAAAATATCGCTGAGGATACGGTCACTGAGAGGAAAACTCTTAAACACACACATGGATGCCAATGCAGGGAATACCACAAGTGCCGAAATAAGGAGTGACCTGACTAAATTCATAGCCAATACTACAATTATTGCAATGATTATAGCTATCAAAGAGATTATATTTTTTGTGTCTATACCTGTAGCATTCTGCAAAATTCTCATCAAATGTTACTGCAAAAATTTTATTATAAAACAGTACAAATGCAGATATTACAAATATTGACAGTATAACACAAAGAATGACTTTTTCCTTTGTTAAAGTAAGTATTGAAGTGGAGCCGAACAGGGTGGTACATACATCTCCGGCAAGATTTGATCCGCTTGAAAACACATTCATAACAAGATATCCGAAAGCCATCGCCCCGACAGACATCATCGTTATCGATGCATCTCCCTTTATCTTTCCGTTACTTCCGCCCTTTAAAAGCAGAATTGCGGCAATTATGGTCACAGGTAATACAAGCACCATATTGTCTGTAAGATTAAATACCGTAGATACCGCAACTGCACCGAATGCCACATGTGAAAGTCCGTCTCCAATAAATGAAAATCGTTTCAATACCAGAATAACACCAAGCAATGAAGAGCACAGTGCTATAAGTATGCCTACTACTATTGCATACCTTACAAAAGGATAGCTTAAATATATATGTATGTCTTTCATGCCATCCCCCTGCTCTTTTTATATTCCGAGTCGTACCGAAAAATATATGTTCTCCAATATATAAAACCTTGGTAGCATATTCAAGTGCCACTTTTTATATCATGAGATATCATAATAATGGTCATATTGCTTTTTATTCAGCTCATTGATAATATCATACATATTTTGACTCGCCTCAGGATCAAGACCTGTAACAGGCTCATCAAGTATCATAAGTCTTTGTCCCGCCATCAACGCTCTGGCTAAAAGCACCCTTTGTTGCTGACCGCCGGAGAGTTCACTGAAGCTTCTTGTCATAAGATCCAAAAGTCCCAGTTTTTCTATCTTCTCCTTTGCAGTCTGCTTTTCTTCTTTTTTTATAAAATGGTCTGATTCCCACCTTAGACTGACATCCTGACAGCACAATTTCAAAAACCGATGCCGGAAAGTCTTTTAATAATTGTTGCTGCTGTGATAAATATCCTATCTCCGTAGGCAACAAATTTTCATTATATATAACCTCTCCTGAGATCGGTTTTTATAAGTTTTTAAAAAGCGTCTTTATAAGTGTAGACTTTTCCCACACCGTTTTTCCCCAATTACACATAGATAATCTCCGTCTGAAACTTCAAAATTAAGATTATCCACTATGGCTTTTTCCGTCATATCCAAGTGACAATTTTTTTCACATTTTTATCATAAATCTCCAGTCTATAATACCTCTTTAAGCACTTCCAAATTCTTCTTCATTATATCCAGATAGCTTGCATTATCACTGCTCTTTGTAGACTGCATAGAGTCAAGTACCAAAAACCTTGGCATTTTTTTATCTTTGGTATTGTCAACTATTGTTTTTTTGCCAAATCTCCTTTTTGAACCGTCAATTATAAAAATATCCGTCATATTAAGCTCATCCATCTTATTTGCCAAAAACTTTACAGTCTCAAAAGATGCTTCACTTCCCGCATCACAGCCCTTAAATGCTGCATAATACTTTTATTCCGTATTCATTTACCAGATATCTGAACGGGAATCTGTCTCCGACTATTATAGTTTTGTTTTTGAATGCTTGAAAGTGTATCCTTATACTCTTTATCAAGTTCATCAAGCTTTAGCTAAATAGTCATTTGCGTTTTTCTCATATTCAGCCTTATTGTCAGGGTCAATTTCAGCCAACTTTGCTTCTATAGCACTTACTATAGTTTCAGCATTCTTAATTGAAAGCCATACATGCTCATCTATCTCTTCCTCGCCTTCTTCATGCTCGCCCTCTTCATTTGCATGTTCTTCGCTCTCATTGTCATGCTCTTCTTCATCCTGCATACCCTCTACAAGTTCCTCTGCTAATGCAGCTTCACCGATACTGTCTCACCATATTGATATAATTCAAATTAGGATTCTCTTTTATAATATCCTCAGCCCAATCGTCAGAATCTCCGCCTACATATACAAAACAAATCACTGTCTGTAATTTTTGCGATATCTGCCGCTGATGCCTGATAGCTGTGTAAATCCACACCCTTATCTATAAGGAAGGAAATCTCTACATTCTTATTATCACCTACTACCTGTTTTACCCAGTCATAGGCAGGAAAAATTGTAGTAACAATGCTCAGCTTCTTAGTTTCCTCACTTTTTACTTTCAGCTACACTGCTGCTTTCCGTTACACTGCTGCCGCTCTCAGCCTCACTGCTGCCGGTGCTTTCCTTTTTTGCACAACCCAAAACCATCATAATAGCCACAAGGATACTTAGTCCTATTCCAATATACTTCTTCATAGTCTCCCTCTATTCTCTACATTCATTACAAGTTCCATAAAAAACTGTTCTGGCATGATCTATAGAAAAGCCGTGTTCTTCTCTCAAATGTTCGCCGATTAAAGATAATTCAGTACACTCCAAATGGACAAGCTTTTCCGCATTTTTTTCGCATTTACAATGAAAAACATACCGGATGAACGTCTTCACCCTCTACATATTCAAAACAGGCACTGTCTCCTGTTTCCAACATATATTTATGTACTGTTCCGTCACTTACCATTCTGTCCAAATGCCTGTAAACAGTGGCTTTTCCTGATATTCTTTTCCCTGCTGTTTGAAAAAGAGAATAATATCATTCACAGTGACATGCTTATTCTCATTGTTTTTTCAGGAAATCCTCTATTTCAAGCAATTGTCTTGTTTTTGTACTGAGCTTTCTTCAAACCACACCTCCAATTTGATTACTGAGATTTAATCTCAATTTGAAACTCGATATCATATTACAACTTTTTATTTCATTTTTTTCAAGCAAATTTGATACCGAGTTTTTAATTTTTTTATCAAAAAAACACATCAACAATCTAAAATATATCAGATGTTGATGTGTTCATTTATACTATAAACTTTTTAGAAATCTACTTCCGTATCATAGTAGCAGCATTTTAAGAGTTTCTCCATCTCCTCAACACTTGGCTGTCTCGGGTTTGAACCTGTACATGCATCTGCAAGGGCATTAGCGGCTATATCATGGAGTCTTTCCAAGAAAACATTTTCAGGTACAAATCCGTTCTCTGTAGGATATGAATCCGCACCGTAGTTCTTGATACAATGTGGAATATTTAAAGCATCATTTAAACCTCTAAGGTACTTGATAAGCTCTTTTATCTTCTCATCTTCGTTATTGCCCGGCAATCCGAGTACATCCGCTATCTTAGCATATCTCTTTGCAGCTTCCTTATCCTTTGCATTGAAAGCGATAACCTTTGGAAGGTACATAGCATTTGCAGCACCGTGAATAATATGAGCACCCAAATCTCCAAATACCGCACCTGTCTTATGCGCCATAGAATGTACTATTCCAAGCAAAGCATTTGAAAATGCCATACCTGCAAGACATTGCGCATTGTGCATTGCATCTCTTGCTTCCTTATCCTCATTGTATGATTTGATAAGATACTTATGAATCATCTCTATTGCATGAAGTGCAAGCGGATCTGTAAAATCACAGTTGGCTGTTGATACATATGCCTCTATAGCATGTGTCATAGCATCCATACCTGTATGAGCAACCAGCTTCTTAGGCATTGTCTGAGCAAGTGCAGGATCTACAATTGCAACGTCAGGTGTAATCTCAAAGTCGGCTATAGGATATTTGATACCTTTTTCATAGTCTGTGATAATTGAAAAAGCTGTTACTTCTGTAGCTGTTCCGGATGTGGAAGAAATAGCGCAGAATTTTGCTTTCTTTCTAAGTGTAGGAATACCGAATACCTTACACATATCCTCAAAAGTACAATCAGGATACTCATACTTGATCCACATAGCCTTTGCTGCATCAATAGGTGAACCTCCACCGATAGCAACTATCCAGTCCGGTCCGAACTCAAGCATCTCCTTAGCACCACGCATTACAGTGTCTACAGAAGGGTCAGACTCAATTCCCTCAAAAAGTCTTACTTCCATACCGGCTTCTTCCAAATAAGCGATTGTCTTGTCTAAGAATCCGAATCTTTTCATGGATCCTCCGCCTACGCAGACAAAAGCCTTCTTTCCTGTGAAGCTCTTTAAAGCCTCAAGTGAATCTTTTCCATGATAAATGTCTCTTGGTAATGTAAATCTCATATACAGCCTCCATTTTTTGAGCATCGATTCTTAACTATTAAGAACCTAAGTGTTACTAAAATTACATGCTTATATATTATAACTTAACATTATCATTGTCAACATTTTAACGATATTTTTTTAACAATTTATTTATTCTCTTCTGATAAAGCTGAAATTATTTACATCTATTGAAAAAACCAGCTTCACCAGCCATAAGAAGAATAAAAGTACTCCTATAGGTATAAGGCATGATGTTACAATAAGTACCGCAATAGCCTCTATAAATGAACTGAGAGTATTCTCAAACTTCTTTAAAAGTTCATTCACATTCCCTGTAATATTATTTACTATCTTCTCAATGGCGTTACTGTTTTTGTTCTCCTCCTCGGCACTCTTTGTAACAGTATCCGTATTTTCCTTGGCATTATTAAGAGTCGTCTCTATCGAGGCGGCATAATTACTCTCAATCATTCGCGCAATATTTACACTCACAGGGATGGTAAATGATATAACCAGGCTGAATAAAAACAGCTTTAGTGGCGATTTTTTTGCAAATATCTTCTCGTTTGAAGCGATAAAAACAATGAAAAGCACACATGCCACAGGAATAACATACTTAAATGCCACAAAGCCTGTTACGGTGAGCAAAAACTTCTCAAGGTAGATTGCGCAAAGCACAATCAGAAAATACTTACTCATATCCGCAAGTTCCTGTGCAATAGGTGTTCCCTACATCTCCCGGCAAAAGTGTAATAGCCGATGAAGATGCCACAGCTGCAGCCGCAAGCTCCATGACTTTTACTTCTGCTCTTGTCAAGAGCATTTATCGTATCGGCATGAAAATCCACATTCCCCAGCTTATCGGCTATCAGAAAGAATGATACCACTCCTACCGCAATACAAAAAGATTGCGGCAATTACCTTTATTATCAATACCTTTTTTTAATTGATGACATTTTTTCTCCTCCAAATACTTCAAAAATCCGTCTATACCTCTGTTTATATCCTCAAAGGCAACATCAAATCTGTCGGTGTACCATGGGTCCGATACCGAATCATCGCTTCCTGCGAAAGCTTAAAAGTTTGAATATCTTATCTCCGTCACCGAACAAATTTTTCATATTTCTTATATTAGCATCATCCATACCTATAAGATAGTCATATTCTTCATAGTCGGACTTTACCATCTGCCTTGCCTTCTTACCTGCACAGGCTATTCCATGTTTCTGAAGTTCGTCTTTTGCAGACGGAAACATAGGATTTCCCACGCCGTTCCATATCTCTTCCGAGCTTGTTGCAGCTGAGGCTATATCAAACATATCCTCCAACCCAAGCTTTTTCACTTTTGTCTTTCATTATAAACTCTGCCATAGGCGAACGGCAGATATTGCCGTGGCAGATGAAAAAGTATCTTAATCATATTTATTTGAAGTGCCTCCTAAAATGCTATATTTTGCTCCGATTTGCCAAGTATATCAGAGCCTGTTTTTATACCCCTACTCTATCATAAAAATGTGAATTTTTCATCTCCTTAATCCATACTGCCGCTGCCTTTATTACCGCCAAATTCACAGCCGTGATCATGGTCATGTCCATAATACCATCTACCGTATCGGTAACCATAGTGAGGGCGGACAGTTGGCACAGTCACCGTTGCATCGTCTATTATGCCGTCTTCCTTGAGCCGAAGACACTCCGGCACTTGCTCCTGCAAAAATAGCAGCAAGAGTACCAAAGAATCCCCTTTTCGGAGCGGGTGGTTCCGAGATAAAATCATCGTTGTAGGTATCCTCTTCTTCCTCTTCGCGCAAGGCTTCCGGTAGCAAAATATTTCGTTGCTTACAGATTTCGATGATAACCTCATCATCAATCTCGCCATACAAATATTCCATATCCTCGGCGGTCAATCGTCCTGCTGAATTACGCACAGCAGCAGTCACCGGTTCTTTATCGTTGATATAGGCAAACTCTGCTAAATCAGAGCCGGAGAAGGCCAGTTTTTCTTCCACAGCCTTTCTAAGCAGACGGTTAGATGCCGGTACATTAACCTGCAATTCGATGATGATTTCTCCGACTTCATCAGCAGAACCAAGTGAAGTCAATGCAGACAGATTACGCACCTGTGTGCTTTCCGCCCAATCATAGAATTTTTCGTAATATTCATCCCATGTGTATGTACGCAATCAAACCACCTCACATTTCTTTTAAAGCAAAATCTACAATACATAGGTGACCAACTTATTCAGCAGCAGGTCGGTTAATCCTGTAGCATATCTAAATACATATCTAATCTTGCATTGATGTATCCTGCAAACAGATTTTCCATTAGCGAAAGATTGTGCTTTACATAATATTCATCAAACGCATTATAATAGGCAATTCTATCTGTAAACTTAATATCTATAGGTGGGAATCCGGATTTCATCAACTCAAGATTTACAAGCAGTCGTCCGGTTCTGCCATTACCATCAATGAAAGGATGGATGCCCTCAAACTCGATGTGAAAGCGAGCCAGTTTTGTCACAATATGCTCTGTGCTTGCAGCAAAATCATATAGCAACTGTTCCATCTTCGGCTCAATAAGATATGGCTGCACGGGTTCATGCTGTGCGCCCATAATACGAACCGGAACTCTACGGTATACACCACGGTCTTCTCTCTTATCTGCAAGAACGAGACAGTGGATCTGTTTGATGATGCCCTCACTGATTGGAACATTATCTTTTACCAGTTCGCTCACAAAATCAAATGCTTCTTTATGACCTACCGCCTCCATATGGTCTTTCAGCGGTTTACTGTCAATCGTAAGACCACGAAGAACTAAATCCGTTTCTCTCAAGGTAAGTGTATTTCCTTCAATGGCATTGGAGTTGTATGTGTACTCTACAATAAATTCTTCGTTGAGCCTTGCAAACTCGCCCGCGGTTAAAGGTCTTCTGCTGTCCAGTTCTACCTTCTTACGGTCAATTTGTGACAAGAGGCTTTCCTTTGACTTATAACGACCATCAGCCGGTTTCTTTGCATCCACAGGAATTTTTCCATCTACGTCCTTCCCTGTATGCCCCCGGAATTTTCCCCTCAGAACAAAGAACTCTGATTCTTCTATCAGAAATGCCCCATTTTTCAGAAGCCTGTTTTACTGTCAAAAACATAGATTACCCCCTCAATCTAAGAAATAGTATACCGCTTTAACGGAATAATATCAATGATATCGGAATAACACCTATTAAAATAACGGAATAATAAATCCGGTACTGTAAGGTTTTAAGGGGCCATCATAGTTTCAATTCTCCCATTTCATTATTAAACCACACATCAGTACCGATAGATTATCCTGCACCGTCTAAAGTTATAATAATATTATAAACGTATTCATATTTTTCGATTCAGACTATTGTGTTATATTAATTTTTTTAATTCATCCAAATCAATCCCCATTATACTAAGAATATCATTAAAACTCACAGTATGAAAACTCACTCTTAAACCTTTTTAAAAATATCATGCAATTCAGAATCAAACTTCCTATAATAATTCTTATTAAGAACTACCTTAAAGTATAATATCGCAACAACTATGCGTCGATTATTACAATTATTGATTCCCCAGATAACTTGCTATATTTGAAACACGTGTACTTTTTATAATCAGTACTAAATAATCGTTCATCATGAGCACATTGATTCCTTATCAAATTAGTAATCTTTAATACAGAACTCATATCTTCACTACTGATTTTTCAAATTTAAAAGCCGGTTTATATTGTTTGTTGTATTTGTCCGCATAATATTTTTGCAATAGAATTCTTATCTGAATTTTTTTAATGCTGTATATAGATATGACAAATTACCAATTGTAAGATAATTTACCAAAACCCATAACGGAACTGATCCATGTTCTTCTATATAATGCTTAATCGCACCTTTTGCCCCTACATTCTCATGTATAGTCTTCCTTAAAATAGATATCTGCTTAAGAACACTCTTAGGATCGTCATCTCTATAATTGGCAATATCCAGATATGAATTAGCTTTAGGATATTTTCGTGAAAATTCATGTGAAATTACAGTTTTAAATGAATTCTCAAATATCAGCAAATACTTAATAAATAAAAACCGAAGTTCCCTATCAAACAAAAATAAAGCTTTCAACTCATCAAAATGAGTGTTTTGTATATATGCTTCAGGCTTAATAGGATTACCTTGTGCATCCTTAGTTAAAAAAATATCCTTATATCAATTGATTACATTGTAGTAATTCTCCTGTTCAAGAAAAACGTTTTTGGAGCACCATTTTTGAGGAACAATCATTCCCCTATTACGTAATATAGTTAGTTGTTGATTAAAAGTTTTATATTCCTTCATCCTTTGTAACTCCCAAAAAATGGCCAGGGCGTCGTACGCTTCCTGACCTAGTCTTATGCTAATATTATATTCGCACATCCTCATTTTGTCAATATTACAGGGCACTTTTTGTAAAAACCCATTTCATTGAACGCTTTCCAAGATACTCATTTTTACTTATAAAATCATATTAAGGTTTATTTAAAATATCTTTTATAATCAATCATGACTACTACTCCCTGAAATTTTATCTTGTTTTCTTCTAACGTATAAAACTTTTCACCATCCGAATTAAAATGCAAGCAATTTAACTCTGTGTTATTAGCTACATACAATTGATGTCTTGGATTCCCTTTCACTGTCAGTTTACCACGACACATCCACTTTCTGTCAGAATCAACAGCTACTATTTCCTTTAAACATTCTTTTTAGATATTTTTCTCTTTTTCTTGCATTTCCCCATGCTGCTAAAGTTAAAAGCATTAGGATAAGCATTAAAAACACTTCTTATCACATAACAGTTTTTTCAAAATCAACTCTCTGTCTGCTTTTTAAATGCATATCATTTGGATTAGTCGCTCTTTGTGGATAAAGATTTAACATTATCCAACCGTCACAATTATTTTTCTGATGCAATTTTTTTCTTATTTTTTGAAATTGTAGGATCGTCTTTTATATCATTAGCTGTACTTGGTTTACTCCAAAAACATATAATAGTATTAGTCCCGACCTCTCCTAACATAAAGCGTACTTTATCATCACCTATATATAATACATCACCATTCTTTTTATCTCCAAAAACTTTTCAAGCGAGTTTTTTTATAGTTTCTTTTTATCATCTTTCATTCACTTACTTTTTACTCCCTCATATCCTTAGGGCAACCGGTATTATTAACCGTTCTGTTTTGAACCGGATTTGGTATCAATTTACTTTTTGATTTTTATCATATATACACTATTTTTGGCTTTTGTTTTCAAATAAAAGGCCGTTGCCAAACAGATTATATCCGTTGAGACAACAGCCCTATTACTTATCATTATGATTACTTGCCAAGTCTTAACTTACCTAAAAGCATCTGTAGACATAATAACCGCATACAACTAATCAGGTGTTACGTCTCCTACATGGTTATGTATTGTTTCACCCTTTACACAGGCATTCTTTTTCTATATTAAGCACTACTAATTTAAACATTAATGATATTTTTTTCATTAAAAAGCATTTCCATCAGACTGCTCACTTTTCTTTTTCAAACAAAAGGTATGAGATAAAACTATCAGGATCGTTCTCTGCATTCCGCATCAAAACAATCTTATAATCCATATTTTGACCTCATATCTGAAATCACATCATCTGCATCTCTAAACTTTTTCCTGTTCTCCGGATTTTTTCAGTTTTTGTAAGTAGCTCTTTCTCGGTCATAGGTGCATATGGATTTGATACTGCCTGTCTTTTTTTATTTCAAAGCGGAAATCCATTTGTTGCAACCACCTGTGTTAAAAAAATTTTATTACTTTTTGTTACTTGCTATTTTTCACACCTCACTTTCATATATTCAGACTATTCTAGTGTTAATACATTACTGTTTCAATAACATTTGTATTTGTTTTGCAAAATACAAGTATTCTTCTTTTATGTTATACTAATACCAACGACAATTCATACACCCGATCAGAGATGCACTTCCTTCAACAATATCTATATTTCCTCCAGCCGTACTAGAATCAATAATATATATACCTTTAATATGCCTCTTACTTAACTATATATTTTTGAAAAAAATCTTTTTAATTCAAGAGATAATCACGAGATTTTTAATCTACTATATCTTAAATAAAAGCACATTTTTTTATCTTGTGAAAATCTCTCATTTTTCGCAAGATAATCACGAATAGATTATGCCATTTGTTTCTTTATATTATCCATAGCCATCTGTGGTTGTGTTAAAAACTCAACACTCTCAATACCAATTCTATACTTAGTAGACAGATGATTTCCAATTTTCATTATTAACTTCTTCTCTTCTAGAACCTGAACAGCTTTTCTTACTTTTATACTCTGTTGTCGACAATATATCTTTAATTGTATTGACGAAACAGGCTTTCCATTCTTGGCAATATATCTAAGAATATTTTTTCTCATCTGCCTCAAGTTCAGGATATGAATCAGCAAGATCGATATTCCAAACTTTAATCTCGGTATGTTCAATATCAGAAACTATTTCAGGCCTTCTAAAATCGTTTTGAATAGCTGCTTTATAGATCGAAAGTGTCTCCAAATCCCTGTCGTTCTGACGCTCCAAGTAATCTGAATAACTTCATGATTATTTCATTACGAGGTCTTGAATCACCGCCTACTAAGAATTGCTTTGTAGATACAAGCATTTTCCCCGGATTGTTAAAACAAACTTATCAGTTTTTTTATTCTACAGACAAAATCTTTCCAGCACCCATCTAAACTCCTCTTCCAACGCATCCCAGTCGAGTGTTCCTGTCATCCTCCATTGTTTCCACAATCGACTTATAATATTCCAACTTCTCTTCTATATAATTATTTATCGATTCAACCCTTAGGTATTTTTCAGTTCAGACATTTTCACCTTCTTTTGCAAAGTAAATCCTCTACTGCAGCCTTCATATCTTCCTCAAGAACAGTATTAACCAATTCATCAAAGAGTACCGGCGGTGGGCATTTCTTTTCTTCAATCCATTTGCATGCGAGAATAGGTCTCAGCACGTAAAAATACTTTTTATAATTTACCATATCATCACATAGATAATCGTAGTAGTTCTTTTTTTGCCGTACCGTAGTAATGATAAGTGCCGATTTACATGCAAAATATTTGCATGCCGTTCTGTCATAAAGCTCCTTCCACTCATCCGTAGTGTAATACACAATAGGAGAATTGCTCCACTCAAATAATGTAGCATTTGATTTATGAAAGTGCTTTAATGCCTTTTTATATCCCAACCGTTGATATCAAGCACTTCATTTAATTCCCAATCAATAAAATCCTTGTTCTCACGAAGTGATAAATAAAAGTTTTTATTTCTTACATATATAAATCTTACATCATAGTCGCTATCCGGCGAAGCAAATCCCAGGCTCTGCCCGATTCAATAGCGTGTAGCACTTTTATATTCTCTTTTTCTTCTATTTCTCTGATCTTTATAAGAACCAGTTCTTCTATATTTCCTTCAAAATTCTCATACTCATCTCGAATCACCATTTCATTTATTGTCATTACAAGTTCCTGAACTCTTTTTAAAATCCGGCTTAGCCGGAAGATCGTAGTGCTCAGCCACATAATGCAAACGTCTTTCATACTCTCTCATCATATCATAGAAGCTGTCCGAAAAAGTTCCCTCATCTGTTTGATATTTTTCCAAAGCGGATATCCATCAATAAATCATGTTCTTTTTCTCTATATGTATTGATTTCTCCCTTTTCCAGTATATCAATGGCCATCATAAATAATCTGATAAGATGCATGGCGTGCTTATTCAAATGAAGATCGTCTTTCTTTTTATTTCTCTTGCCTATTTTATCATAGTCTTTTTACAACATTTGACATTGTATTCACATACTCGCATAATCTCTTAGCGGATAGTGATTTAGCTTTGCGTTTACAAATATCTCAGTTTCAAGCTCAGGGTTAACCGACTTATCTATAAAAATCTCCAGACTTCCGTTTTCAAAGTTCTTATAACTTGAGTTGAAACTGTACATTGCATTCTTTACAGAATTAAAAATATGCTGTTCTTTTTCACTTTGTGGAAATGTGTCTCTGGCAAGTGCATTCTGTAATCTTCTAAGTTGCGCATCCGCATACCCTCCAAATGACTGAATAGCTTTTTTTGATAAAAACAATCGTTTATTATCAAGAAGCATTTTCCCGATATCATTAAGATATAGATAATTATCCGGTGCAAGGCCAAGCAACTCTATTGTATTCGGATTGCAACTCAAAAGTAAATTCACCATTTTATTGAATGCATAGATAACAGTATCCGTATTATCATCCACATACTGTTCAAACTGCGTAAGTCCTATAAGATCGGACTTTTTATTTAGAGCAATTCCTCTTATATCTATATCACTACCTTCTATATTTGTCCCATATGCATAGCTCCCTACCAAGCCCAAGCAAAATCACATGCTTTCAAGATGCTCATTAGTATTTATAAAAATCATATTCGGGTTTGTTTAAAAATATCTTTCATTCTCTTACTATTTTTGCTCCTCATATCCTCAAGCACTCAGTATTCTTAATCTTTCTTTTTGAACCTAACTTGATATCAATTTACTTATGATTTTATCATATATACATTATATTTTTGACTTTTTATTTCAAATAAAAGCCGTTGCCAAAACAAATATATCCGTTGAGACAACAGCCCTATTACTTATCATTATGATTACTTGCCAAGTCTTGCCTTACCTAAAAGCATCTGTAGCTATAATAGCCGCATACAACTCATCAGGTGTTACGTCTCCTGCAAGATTATGTATTGTTTCTCCCTTTACACAGGCATTCTTTGCTATAGTATGAAAGATCCTCATCTGTAAAATCTCCAAGCTCTGCAAGAGTAATAGGCAGTCCTACTTCAAGGCAGAAATTCTGTATATCCTCAAACTCAGCCTTATCCGCACACTCAAGTGTCAGCTGTATCAAAGTACCGAATGCCACACAATTGCCATGATATGCCTCATGTCCTCCAAGTGAAGTAACTCCGTTATAAAATGAGTGAGGAGCCGCACAGTTTACATTATCTGCTCCTACACCTGAAAGATAAACTGTAGCCTCTATAATTGCATCCAAAGCAGGAGTAACAACATTATTCTCACAGGCGGCTATAGCAGCTTTTCCGTATTTTCTTAAGGTATCATAGCAAGCCTTTGCAATCGCCATACCTGCTCTTGTAATACCGCCACTTTCCAAGCTTGGTGACTCTGTACGAAGTGAAGCTCTTCCTTCAAAGTATGTTCCAAGAGCATCTCCCATTCCTGCAATCAAAAACTTTACAGGCGCATTAGCTATAACACCACTGTCTACAAGTACCGCATCAGGGTTTTGCGGATAGAATAAATATTTATTAAAGCTTCCGTCATCATTATATATAACTGAAAGTCCTGTACAAGGTGCATCTGTAGCCGCAACTGTAGGTATTATAACTATTCTCTTACCCATGTAGTATGCTGTTGCCTTAGCCGCATCCACTGCCGAACCGCCGCCTACCGCAACAACAACGTCAATCTTATCAGTCTCAACAATATCCTGCATTTTCTTTATCTCGCTGATACTTGACATACCTCCGAAGACTTCATATCTGCGATAATCATCTTCTCCTTCAAAGCTCTTTTCCAAATCTTCATGGCAGCTGTTGTGCCGCTGTTTGAACAGACAAACAACCATCTCTTTCCCATATACTCCATTTCCTTGCGGAACTGAAGCAAAGCTCCTTTTCCTGTACATACTTGAGTGGTGACGCATCATTCTTAAACGTTTCATAACAAAACCTCCATTAAAACCGTCAAGCTTTGAAACTATGTCAAAAACTTTAGCATATATTGCTAAGGACTATTGTAGCACAAAGATTGTATTTTTTCAATTCTTATTTTTATTCCTCATAATGCGTCCCACATGCGTGCTACATTGACTGCCCTCTCCCAATACCTCTTTTAAACATTTTATAATTATACTTGCTGTTTCCTCTTCCATAAACAGCAAATATAATTTTATCAAACAACTTCCACATTTTTTTCTTCAACGATCGATTCTTTAAAATATCCTGCGACATTGCGGGCATCATGTCCGAATGTCCCACAGCCCCACGCTCCCAATGTAATTGTTCTATATCCGAATCTTGCCGCACAGTATAGATACTGTCTGAGCCTTTTTCTTCATCCACACTATCAAAAGGCCTCTTGTGACTGTCCATATGCCCTGTCAAACAGATTCGGTGCAGGAATAGTCATAACAGCTGTGGTATAAGGTTTAGGAATAAATTCCAAATCTATATTTCTAAATACATCTACCACAGGTGACAGAAGCATATAATCGGAATCAAATGCCGTTCCAAATTTAAAATTAAACTTATACATCTTAGAAGCCTTGGGTGAACTTATAGATTCGTACAAAAGTACTCTGCCTGCATAGACACTCTTCCTGTGCACAAGCCCCACTTTTTATATCCACCTCCCGGATGATATGCATTGGCAAAATTCATTACCAAATCTGAGGGATATTCAAAGCTGTCTGCGTTTACAACAGAGATTTCACATTTTGAAGAGTATTTAAACTTCCCGGCAAAAAATTTGTCCTTATCCTCTATAATATCTTTAATAACATTGGGTGAAGTACCACTACATTCCTATGTTTTTCCAAATCATGCGGCAGTTTTATAAACTTCCCTTCATTGTAAAATCCGTTGTTCTTTAAAATCCCTTGTTCTCTTCATACACCACAATATTAGCCAATCTGGACATAATTACACTCCGTTAATATATATACTGTAATTATCATATCAGACATGCTGTACATCTTTTTCGGACTTTGGTGGTGATTTAAAAAGACAGCCAATCATTAGATTAACTGCCTGAAATTATATTATATAAAAGTACTCTATCGTCTTCTCCGGGGTCTTCT
>BNJU01004698.1_pt1 | contig 55237 bp, 85 predicted proteins | sample 8539281 | NCBI WGS metagenome assembly BNJU01 (sample SAMD00202456, study PRJDB9452) | human saliva metagenome | isolation source: human saliva | place: Japan
ACCAATATTAAATATAGATTTTGATCTAGTAATAGAAAAATGGAATGGTAAAGAGCTTTTTAAACAATATATCTGTATTAGGACTTGGAACAGAAACAATAGAAAAAGATTAAAATATCTAGAAAAATAGGTGAAGATAAAACAATATTAGCACTTAAAATGACAGGTGATAAGTTTAATAAAAAGGTATAATGCAACAGATAGTAAATTAGATGAAGCAATAGAAGATGAATATTATGCACAAACAATAATAGAAAGTAAATTCTCAGATTATTTAGAAAGAGAAGAAAGAGAACTTAAAAATTTTAGAGAAGAAAAATTTTTAGAAAATATACTGAAAATATACTAGATTTAGGAATAGAAAGAAAAAATTTGAATATTATAAATGCCGGATATTCATATAGTATGATCAAAGATAAGACAAAATCTTAATAAGCTTATAATATATAGTATAGAAGATTTAGGAACAGAAAAATATTTCACCCTAAAAGATAAGATATATATAATTGTATTGTCAATACTTGGTAATAAAAAGTATCTGAAAAAGAAGCAGAAGAAGCATGTAGTAAGCATAATAGAAAGAGAATCAGAAATTAATCCACAACTGGTGAAAAAGATGTGCATAAGATTAATGTAATTTCAGAAAAATTCAACCAAAATGAAGAAGAAAAAGAAGAAATAACAGAAATAGAAATTGAAGATAATAAGAATGAAAACAATTTGAAGAAACTGAAGAATTATTTATAGATGAAGATGAAGATATAGAATTAGATAATGATAGAAATGTTGATGAGGATATTGAAGAATATTCAGAAGAAGAATACCAAGATGATCTAGAAAAACTTGGCATAGAAGATGAAGATATACAGTTAGAAAAATGAAAAATAGAAAATGAAAAAGAAGAAGATATAGTAGAATTATTTACAGATGATGAAAATAATTTTAATAGTATTGATATAACTGATAGAGAAGAAACAAATAGAAAATAATGATAATAAACAAGAAAATATATCCACAACTCTTAAAACAAGTACTTGTTAGCCTATAAGAGAAACTTTAAAAATAATAATGATACTAGTAATGACAGTAATAAGAGTAATAATGTAAATATAATTAGGATGAGAATATAGATAATAAAGAAATAGAAAAAGAATCAAGAATTAGAAAAGAAGAGACTATAACAAATATACAGATTGATATTGAGGAATTAAAAGAGAAAGAGAAGAACAAAGAAATATCAAGAAAATGAAATGATTAGGCTTAGAAAACAATTAGATGATATGAAAAATCTATCTTAAATTTCAAAAAGAATCTGAAGAAAGAAGACTTGAAGAACAAGAAAGAAAAACACAGGGAAGAAAAAGAAGAACTTTTCAAAAATAATTCAAAAGAAGACAAGAAAAAGAGTTGGAAGAACTTAGAAGAAAAATGAAGAATTAGAAAAGAAAAAGAGAAGAGAAGAAGAAGATATTCAAAGAAAGATAGCAGAAGAAGCAGAAAGAATAATTCAAAGAAGAAATTGTAAAATTGCAAGAAGAGTTAAAAAGAAAAGAAGAATTACAACAAACAGTTTGTAGAAAAGCTAAAGAAGATGCTAAAAAGGCACACAAGAAGCTATAGAAATGGAAAAATAAAAACTTGCTAAAAACCTATGATAAACTTATCTGAAAGAAATTGATGATAATGAAAAAGAAGAGATAATTCAGATAAAAAGATAAGAAAAATTAAAAGAAAAAGAAAAAACTAGAAAAAGAAAAACTAGAAAAGAGAAAAGTTAATGAAAAATCAAAACACATTAGAAGATGATGATATATCAGAATTACAAGAAAATTATAGTAATGATAGTATTGATACATATATAACTGAGGATACACATTGCAAAACACTGTACAATCAGGACATAATACTAATACACAAATAAATAATGGTAAAACTATAATAATAGAAAATTTTGATTTAGTTGATGAAATACAGGAAAAAGAATAGATAAAAATAGAAGTATACCTAATGTTAATACTGGTGTTAATAATATAGATACACAAAGCATAAGACAATCACAAAATAATATAAATAATTATAATAATATAATCAACAACAAAATACTACAATAATGACACCTAATAATACATAGAAATAATTATAATCGAAATTTAGAACAACAAGCTATAATAGAATAAGTTTGAAATACAGAAGAACTTTAATAGAACAATAGATGGCATATTATAATCCAAATGAAAAAGCATATCTTTAATTTCAGAAGATTATGGATATATTAAATGCTGTAAATGAAGAAGAACAAAAAGAATTCAAACAGAAATGAATGAATTATATAAGAGAAAGAAAAATATATTATGATGCATAATGATAAAATAGAAGAAAAATTAAAAACACTTCAGAAAATCTCGGGAGTGTATTTAATGAAAAATAGCAATGGAAAATTATATATGTAGGTAAAGCAGTAATATGAAAAATAGGGTTAGACAGTATTTAGATAAGACAGCAAGAATAGAAAAATGGTAAGCCTTATACATGATTTTGAATATATTATAACAGATACAGAAGATGAGGCACTTATCTTAGAATGTAAACTCTTATATATATAGCTTCAAAGTTTAATGTATTATTAAAAGATGATAAACATACCCATATATAAAAGTGGGAGAAAAATGGAAGACTATCAATACAACTAACGAGAAATCTTAGTTAAAAGATGGGAGTAGTATTATGGGCTCCCATATCCATCTGTGGTCTGCAAAGAAATGATTAAATATATTAAAAGATATATAATGAGTATATTAAACAGACCTTTTTAGATGAAAATTTAAAAATGAAGAAAAAGAAAAATATATCAAGAGATCAAAAAGGTGTTTATCTCGGAAATATTGATAAAGATATCAAAAATTAAAAGAGCAGATGGAAAAAGCCAGTGACAATCAAGAATTTGAAAAGGGCTATTAGAACTTAGAGATAAGAATAACAAATCTTGAAAGAGCAGGTACAAAGTTTCAAATTTCTTACATAAAAGTATAGATGTTATAGGAATTGCAGGAAATAATTTAGAAACACATTTAACAATATTTGAAGTAAGAGGAAGCAATTTAGATAATAAGAAAACAATTATTTTAAAAGATACTAGAAGATATTGAAGATGAAGAGATTATAGAAAACTATATAATGCAAACATATGGAGCAAGTGATAATACTTTAGATATACCAGAAAAATAATGGTAAAACAAATATTGCCCACATCATAATAGTTTTGGAAAAGATAATATCAGAAAAAGATAGGACAAAAGTAGAAATAATAGTTCCTAAAAAGGAGAAAAAGTGAAAATTTGAGAACTTGCAGAACAAAAATTCACAGATATCATTAAAAATTCAACAAGAAATGAAGAAATAATATTAAATGAATTAAAAGAAATATTAAGTTTAAAAGATATACCAAGAAGAATAGAAATGTATGATATATCAAATATTTCTGGTGATTATACAGTTGCAGGAATGGCAGTATTAATAAACGGGAAAGATATCTAAAAGGATTTTAGAAAGTTTAATATAAAAGGAGACTGTGGGACAAAAATGATTTTGCTAGTATGAAAGAGATTATAACAAGAAGATTAGAAACATACATTAGATGGAAAAATAGGGACTTTCGGAAATATTCCAGATATGATAATGTAGATGGTGGAAAAGGTCAGCTTACTAGTGCAAAAAGAAGTATAAGAGAATTAAATCTAGAAAATATAGCATTAATAGGACTTGCAAAAGATGATAAACACAAAACACAAAAGGAATACTCATAAAGAAGGAAAGAATATCTCAGCATCACCTAAACTATTAAAGAGTACTTACAACATGCAAGAAGAAGTTCATAATCTAGCAATAGGATATCATAGAGAAAAAGAGATAAAGATATAACAAAAATCAAAGCTTGATAGTATTAAAGGAATAGGTGAAGAAAAAGAAAAAGAACTATTAAGAGAATTTAAAAACAGTTGAAAATATATCAAATGCTACAACAGAAGAACTAAGCAAAGTTAAAGGTATTACAGAAAGAATAGCAAAAGAAATATTAAAATGCTTTACATAACTAATGCGATGTGTTATACTAAGTCTATAGTTACAAAATAAATTTTTAGCAACAGACTATGTGCAGAAAGAGGTAAAGAAATGAAAAAGATTTTGAATTTATTGATGGTATCATTAGTGTAGCGTTATGTACAGTTTCATTTTCTGATGAAGAGGAGTCAAAATACCGGAAAGATTTTACAGTAGATAAAATTACTAAGTTTTGAGGTACCTAAAAGTACTTCAGGGAGCATTAGATTTGACATTACCGGAAATTATATTATTGAAATATTAGGCGATGAAAGTATTATGATTAAATGACGCTATAAGCGTCTTTTAGAGGTGAAAAGAAAGTCTATAGGTGCCTAGAGATTTTGAAAACTATTATAGATTTAAAAATTAAGTTCAGAAAAATAGAATATATAAAATATTCTATAGAGACAACTACAAGCAAAGCAAAATTGACTATGAAAAATAAGAAAATAAAATAGAATAAGGATGTGTTTCTTTAATGAAAAATTTTGAATTATGAATACCACTACTAATTACTGTTAGTGTTAGTAGTGTGTCATCGCTAAGAATTATCGGAACTAAGAATGTTATCGTAAAGAGAAACAAAAGTACAATGACTCTAAGATTATAAAGTGAATATCATTTATATATTAAAAAGGGAGATATAAAATTAGAATACTTCCCAAATACTGTAGATTATGTGAGCCATATTGTTGGTAGATTCACAGAAATCAATCCCGATGATATTGAGGAAGAAAGCAATATATATGAGGTAGATACTAACAACAAATAGGAAATATTCTAGACAAGAATATAAAGTAAACAAAAGTACTAAAATCTAAAATTGAAATAGAAAAATTGAGTGAAATTTTTCGAGAATAGAGACTATTTAAGTTTTCTATTCTTTTTATATATGTGTTATATGTTATATATATTAAATTGATGTAAATTATTGCAAGAAGTAGTAGAAAATATAATTATATTAATACAAATAAAGAGTATCTTAGGAGGAAAGATATGAAAAATATGGATATATAGCAGGAGCCCTTTTAATGAAGGAGAAATAGCACAAAGAATAAGTGAAGGAAAAGCATTAAGAGAAAAATGCCAGAAGTAGAATGGTATAACCCAACAGAAGCCCCTGTAAATGACTAAATCTAAACTGATCAGCTAAAGATATATTTTCTTTAGATACATGATTAGGTATTAAAAATCAGATTACATACTTGCAGATTTATCAAGAGAAGATCTAGGAGTTTCAATGGAGCTTTGGAATTGCATTAGGTGTTGAAATAGCTAGAAAAGTAATAGAAACAGCATTAAAAACAAGAAGTTGGAAAAGATATGATTTTTAAAAGAACATTGTAGTTGTAATCATTCAGAAAAAGGAAAATGTAATAATTGTAATTGTAATAATATAAAAATGAATCTACAGAAGAAGAAATTGAAAAAGAAAAAGAAATAATTGAAATGTGAAAAGAAAATGTATTAAAGAAACATTTCAAAATGGGAATAAAAGAAAGAAAAATTGTAGCACATAATTCAGATATTAGAATTGCAACAGCAGGAGAATATACTGATATACATATACCATATGGATATAATCAATATGTAGGAGGACTTGAAAAGTTTTGATATACTAATAGAAAAGAATAGCTCTGATGCAATAGAAAATTGAAAGATATGTAATATTGTGCTAAACTTATTGTTATAAGTAGAAGGAGTAAGCATATGAAACAAACAAATACACGTATACCAACAGAAAGAGAAATGCCAGGATATGCAGAGGCAATTAGTCACAAAATACCTTATAAAAGCGGGGATGATAAAACAAATATCAGCAGGAATATATACATATTTACCTTTAGCAAAATAGGGTGCTTGAAAAAGATAAAAAGGATTATAAGAGAAGAACATGAAAAATAGGAGCAACAGAGCTTTTAATGCCAATACTACAATCAAAAGAATATTGGGAAGAATTGGTAGATGGAAAAAAATGGGGCCAGAACTTATAAGAGTTAAAGACAGAAAAGAACAAGAATATGCAATGAGTCCAACAGCAGAAGAAATGATAGTACAAGTTGTAAGAAATATGATAACATCATATAAAGAAATTTACCTATAAACTTGTATCAAATACAAACCAAATTTAGAGATGAAATAAGACCAAGACTAGGCTTTTAAGATGTAAAGAATTTATAATGAAAGATGCATATTCATTCTATGCAAGTCAAGAATCATTAGATAAAGACATATACGATATGTATATGATATATTCAAATATTTTTGATAAGATGTGATTAAAACATAGGGCTGTAGAAGCAGATCCAGGAAATATTGGTGGAAGTAATACATGAATTTCAAGCATTGGCAGAAATTGGAGAAGACTACTAGTATATACTGATGAAAAGTGATTATGCGCAAATATTGAAATGGTATGGAGATATCTGAAAAAGAATTATCAAATGAATAATGATGATTTAAAAGAAAAAGAATTAGTAGAAACACCAAATGTAAAAACTATAAGAGACTTTAGCAGAATTTTTAAAACTGTGATGAAAAAAAGATACAGTAAAAGCAATAGCTATAAAGATGAAAAAGGATATTACCTAATATTATTGAGAGGAGACCATACTTTAAATGAAGTTAAAGTTAAGAAATATTTAGGAATATCTGATTATGAAATGACAGATGTAAAAGAAATACAAGATATTTATTATCTTTTGATGGATTTATGGGACCTATAGGACTTGGAAAAGAAGTTAAAAATATATGCAGATAATGCTATAAAATATATGAAAAATTATGTAGTAGGAGCAAATAAGGAAAAACTATCAATATATAAATGTTAATAATAATGATTTAATGTTGAAGGATACTATGATTTAAGAGAACAGCAGAAGGTGAAATTGCTGAAGATGGTTACGGAAAAGTTAAATTTGCAAAAGGAATAGAAATAGGACAACATTTAAACCTGGAACAATATTCAGAAAAATGAATGGCATATATTTAGATGAAAACGGAAAGCAAAAACCACATATAATGGGATGTTATGGTATTGAGTTTCAAGACTTATAGCAGAACAATTGAACAGAATAATGATGAAAATGGTACTATTTGGGCCAAAAGAAGTTGCACCAAATTTAGTACATTTAGTATGTTTTAGATATGAAAAAGAAGAACAAAAAGAAATATCAGAAAAAATATACTAAATTATTAAAAGAAAATATTGAAGTATTATATGATGATAGGATAGAGATCCAGGAGTTAAATTTAATGATGCAGATTTAATAGGATTACAATACAAATAATTGTTGAGTATCAGATGGAATAGTTGAAATAAAATAAGAAGAACAGGTGAAAAATTAGAAAGCAAAAGTTGAAGAACTAATTGAAAATTTAGAAAAATTAAAGAAAAAGTATACAGACAAAAGAAAAATATTTTGCATAGGAGAAATGCTTTTAAATAGGCATTTCTTTTGTTTGATTAGGTCACTTTAATTTAATATTTTTAGAAATATTAAATTTTAGTATGTAATATCAAATGTAAAAGCTGGAAAAAGTGTTTTCCTAATGGTAATATTTATGTATTGAAAAAGGAAAAACAACAAAAGGAGTAAAAGAAGAGAATAGCACACAATAATATAGCAGTACACTATGTTATTTGGAATACAAGCATTTGCGTCAACAAGCATATTAACACTATCAACACAAACAGGGTAGGAAACAGGTAATAATACGACACAAAATCCTACTGGTTCTGCGTGACTTAAGTCCAACACCAACAGCGACTGGAAACAATACATCAACAACTGGTGGTACAAATACAACAAATACAGATACTACAATAGTACTAACACTCAATAGTCAAAATTGGATACACCTGACACAAAAGCAGGAACAAGTGATGTTGTAATATATGGTGTTTAGTATTAGCAGTAGTTGCAATAGTATATACAGAAAAATAACTAAATACAGCTAAGAATTATGAAAATAATAAGTGAAAAGGTTCTTATAAATTGATTATTCGACCTTTTATTAATGCAAAATGAAAGAAAAGCAAATTATGAAATTAAAATAGAGCGATAATACTTTTTGGTAATAGGTTACTATAACAAATATAGTAGGAATAGCTATAAACATAATATATAAGTACAACAGAAAATCATATACAGCGACCAGGATTAAAACCAAATGGTAGGTAATTCATTTAATGCAACAATATTTCAATTTGCATTATCAGGACTTTGGCATGTATTTTGGAAGCACAGCAAAAGTCTGAAAAAGGATATGTTTTAAAAGCATTTTTAGCACAATATGCATTTGGTAATACCAGTTGCATTACTTGTAGCATATTTATGTTTTTGATGCAACATGCATTTAGTGGATTTATAACATATTTGTGATATACACAATTATATAGTATTGTGCAACACTTAGTATACTTATATACCATCAAAAGTAAGAATTAGATATTAAAATATTAAATGAAAATTATAAACAAAAATTTAAAGATCTAGGTATATATGTATATCTAGTCTTTTAGAGGTAGCTGATGTTAAGTTTACATGAATATATAGGTAAAAGTTGAAAGAAATGAAAAATAAAAGAAAAAGAGACATGTATTAGAATTTATAGAAAATGATATATGAGTATTTAAATGATTCAAACATAAGTGAAAGCAATACACTAGATAATATATGTTTTAATAGATATAGATATGAGTCAATATGATTATAATACTCGGGAATGTTTGATAATTTGGATAGTTATGGTAATATACAAGTAAGGCATATTTTGAAGATTTGATATAGAACATTATTTAACAAGGTTTTGAAAGAGCTTGCATGAGGTAAGAATAATTGGAGATAAATTAAAAGAGATATTAAAAAGAATCAAGATAAAAGGTGATATAGAAAAAGGTTTGTATTGTATATAATTATATACTTTAAAAATATTTCATATGATTAGAATATTCAGAGCTTGATAAAAATCAAAAAGAATAGGTTTTACACCTAAGCATAGAAAAAGAAAGATATTAGGACACAAACTTAGAAGGAATATTTACTCACAGTTTGTACAGGATTTTCATATATTTAAAATGTTATTAGAATATATAGGATAGAATCTAATATATGGATAGGATATGAAAATAGGTAGAAAAAGAAATACCACACGTTTGGAATCAAGTTAAGTATAGATGGGAATTGGGTATAATATTGATGTTTCTGCGGGATAGAACATCATGATGAATATGTAAGGATAGAAGAAGGAAAAATTCTAAATATTTTCTTTTATCAGATAAATGAATATTACAAAAATATATTGTATCTAAGGTAGGAATGAAGAACGAAAATGATGAAGACATATAATTGTGATACTTATGATAGAAGCAAATTAAAATATATATTTAAGCAAATAAGAGAAATCTGCAGTTTAAAAATTTTGAGAATCACTTAATAACATGATTTGATGCATGCTAAAATATTAAAGAATTATGAAAGAAGGAAATATGAGAAGAAACGAAAAATAAGAAATATAGCAACAATAGCTCATGTTGACTATGGAAAAACAACACTTGTAAATGAATTATTAAAACAAAGTGGTGTATTTAGAACAAATGAACAAGTAGATGAAAGAGTAATGGACCCAGATGCACAAGAAAAAGAAAGAGGAATTACACTTTTAGCTAAAATACATCAGTAATGTATAAGGATATAAAAATAAATATAGTAGATACTCCAGGACATGCTGACTTTGGTGGAGAAGCAGAAAGAGTACTTGTAAAATGGTTGATGGTGTACTTCTTTTAGTAGATGCACAGGAAGGAACAATGCCACAAAACAAGAACAGTACTTATCTATAGTTTAGGGATTAAAACCTATAGCTGTGAGTAAACAAGATTGATAGACCAGGAGCAAACCAGAAAAAGCAGTAGATGGAGTATTAGGAAACTGTTTATAGAACTAGAAGCAGATGATGATCAATTAGATTTCCAGCAATAATGCACTCAGCAAAAATGGTATATCTAAAGTAAAATGGAAGATCCAGATAGGATATGACACCACCTTTTTGAATCAATTATAACAAATATTGATGCACCAAATTGTGATATGGATGAAAACATTACAAATGCTTGTTTCAAATATAGATTATGATGACTATGTAGGAAGAATTGCAGGTAGAGTTGAAAGAGGAACAATCAAAAAGGAATGCAAGTTGCAATTTGTAAAAGAGATGATAAGATAGAAAAAGCGACAATTACTAAAATTGAAGTATATCAAGGATTAAATACAGGTTACAGTAGAAGAAGGACAAGCAGGAGATATTATAACTTTTTCAGGAACAAATAATATAAATAGGAAACAATATGTGATGAAAATGCAATTGAAAAATTGATTTTGTAGACATTGACGAACCAACAGTTTCTGGCGACATTTGAGTGAAAACAATGGACCATTTGCAGGTAAAGAAGGTAAATTCATAACATCAAGACATTTAAGAGATAGACTATGAAAGAAATGGAAAGAAATATTTCATTAAGAGTAAAAAGAAACAGAATTTCCAGATTCTTTTGAAGTAGTAGGAAGAGGAGAAACTTCATTTAACAGCACTAATAGAAAATATGAGAAGAGAAGGGTTTGAACTTATAGTATCAAGACCCCAAAGTTATAATGAAAGAAATAAATGGAGTATTATCAGAACTAATAGAAAAAGAAGACAGATGCACCATCTGAAACAATAGGATCAGCTATGAAAAGATGGAAGAAGAAAAGGTGAAATGATTGATATGAAACCAGGTGAAGGTGATTTTACAAGAGTAGAATTTTTAATACCAGCACGCCGGACTTATAGGATATAGGCAGAATTTTTAACAGATACAAGAGGAAATGGAACACTTAACCATGTATTTGAAGAATATGCACCATATAAGGGGAGATATACAATCAAGAACAAGAGGAACAATAGTAGTATTTGAAAATGGTAAATCTAGCATATGGATTATTTAATGCACAAGATAAGGGAACTTTTTAATAGGACCCAGGTGTTGATGTATATGAAGGAATGATAGTAGGTATAAACCAAGAAATGAAGATTTAGCAGTAAATGTATGTAAAGAAAAACACTTAATAAATACTAGAGCATCAGGATCTCGATGATGCACTTAATTTAGTTCCACCACTACAATTTTCATTAGGAAAAAGCTATTGAGTTTATAGCAGATGATGAAAATGTAGAAACAACTCCAGAAAATATACGTTTAAGAAAGAAAATTTTAAATAATAAGGAAAGAGAAAGAGAAGCAGAAGTAAAAATAATAATGGAAGAAAGATATATAAGAAGAGATGATTATATAACTAAATACTTAAAAAAAATGGAAGTGTTTACAAAGATAATAATGTACCAATTGTTAGAAAGCAGACACTTTGTTATATTAGATTTAGTTAAAGAAAAGGTTGAAGAAAAAGAAGAAAAATAAGAGAGAAATACGAATATTAGAACTTGGTACTGCTATAGCATATTCAAGTATAAATATGGCAAGTATAGGGTGATAATATTTATATAGATACTATTGAAAAAGTAAAAAGATGTATGATATTGCTAAAAATAATATTGAAAAATTGGATATATGTGAGAATAATTTGAAAAATAGGATTAATCATGTATTTAGGAGATGCATTTAGATTATTACAGGAAAATACTGAAGATGAAACAGGAAAAGTAAAATATTTGTAATAATAAGTATGATATAGTGTTTATAGATGCAAATAAGAGTAAATATTTAGATTATTTTAATATATGCAAAAATCTTTTAAATGATAATGGTATTATTATATTAGATAATGTACTTTTTAGGATATGTACTGGAGATTATAATAAGAAAACATAGAACAATAGTAAGACATTTAAGAGAGCTTATACAAGAACTAATATATAGTGTGAAATATAATGCAAAAACTATATGGATATAGAAGACTTGATATATTATTTACAAAGGATAAATTAAAAAGATATGAGATTATTTTGAGTAAAAGGGTAGAAAGAGAGAATTATATGAATAAGGTTACAAGAAATATTGAAGATATAGAGGACATAACTGAATACACAAGGAAATTAGCAATAAAAGAGAAAAGTTAGAAGTAATATATATGAAAAGTTTTTGACAAGAAAATAGAAAAAGTATATGGAAAAAGGAATTCGGAGTAAAAGATATATTTGATTATAATACAGGTGGATTTTGAATATATATAGATGAGACAGATTGGATTAATGGAGGATAATAGACTTAAAAATTATATGAAATTAATAAAGATGGAAAAAATTTTTACAGTTTTAAATACAGATGAAGGTAAAATATTAAGAGGAGCAATAAACTATTTTGGTCTTATAGCATTTCTAAAGATAAAGAAAAAGGAAAAATTAGGAAAAAGAAGTTTTTAAATTGGCAAGAAAAGTAATAATAAGTTTTTGAATGAAGTAAGATAGTACTTGAAAATGATAAATTAGATTTAAATGATAGGAACACAAGAAAGCTTGTATTAGGAGTTTTAGATAATATAAAAGGAATATATCAATACTTTCTTTAAATTCTATAATATATAATGATCATAGTAAGAATAATTCATTATAGAATATGATAAATTAGATAAAAGATGATGAAATGTATAAATGGTATAAAATAATAGAAAAATAGTAAAGATATGAATAAACTATTATTTTGAAAGAAAATATAGAAGAAGGATTAGATAAAAGAATAGGAACAAGACTTCGAAATGTAATACAAACAAATATTCAAACTGTAGATAGAGTAATGAAAGATAAACAAGAAGATTTTTGATTATGATAGATATTTTAGATCATATAGAGAAATAGATAATTATATAGAAAACTATATTGCCATGAGTTCTATAAATATTAAAAATATAAAAAGAAGAAGAAATAGAAGCAATGGGTATGGCATATCGGAGGATTAGAATACCAATAATATTTAAGAATATAAAAGAAAACGGTGATAATAAGAAAATAATAACAGGTGCAGTTACATTAAAAGGGAATTATAAGACAAGACAGTAAAGAAAAAGATAAATCATTTAAAGCAGATTATAGAATACAAGTGAAGATAGAGAAGAAAAAGTAAGAGAATATTATTAGATGATAATATCTTACAGGTAAAAACTATTCAAAGAGCAATAGATATGTTAGAAGAATCTCGAAAAAGAAGTAGATACCTTAGGGTATTGTTAGATATCCATCTATAAAATCGTATAGACCATATGAAGATAGAAGGACACGGTTTTCCGGAAGTAGATGAACTTTTAGAGGAATAACAGCACTACTCTATCACCATATACAAGAGTTGGAACAATGGAAAATCAATATCTAGATGATTTAGAGCATTTAATAAGCAAAGACAAAATATTTTAGAATTACTATATAAAAATGGGTATTTTGCTGAAAAATAGTGAAGTAGATAAAATTTTTAGTAAGAAAAAGACTATAATGAACAAAAGAATAAGAAAAAGGAAGATGAAGGAAAAGAAGAAATATGAAAATAATAGGAATAGGTGATTTAGTTTTAGATGTATATATGAATGAAAAGAAATTGTAGGTATTACAGGTGGAATGAGTTTTGCAAATGTAATATATAATATAACTAGATTATTAAAAAGAAGATAAAAATATAGAATTTGAAAGTATTATATATGGAGTATGTGGAAATGATATATCAGGAAAATATTATTTTAAAAAGAGGCAGAAGAGTCAGGTATACAAACAAAATATATTACAATTAAAGATAGATACAAGAAAGTTCTATATATATTTAGATGAAAATTCTAATTTTGTAGCAAGTAAAAAGAAAAACTATATTACAAAAAGAATCTTGGTATAGTACAAGTATGGTAAAAAGATATTCCAGAAGAATTACTTTCTAAAGAAAATATATATGTACTTGGGAGTGTAAGTAAAAACATTTTAGGGATATAATGGATAAAATTGAAGAAGTTGAAGGAAAAGTATGTTTAGATTTAGGACAAACAGCATCTTTTAGATATATATCTTTAGTAAATTAAAAGAGATGCTTACAAGAAAAATACTATATTGTAAATTTAAATGAAAGAGTTGCGAAACATCTTCTTACAAGGTTTGGATATAATGAATATAAAGAACTTAAACAAATATTTGTAACAGATATGTTGATTATAACTAAAGGAAAAAGAAGAAATAGAAATAATAGTAAAAGATAATAATTATATATTAAAAATGATAATATAAATTATAATGAAAAAGATCCATCAGGGCAGGAGACTTACTTTTTCACACTATATAGTAGCAAATATTATTAGAGAAAATAATATGAAAACTAAAAAGATATAAAAGAAGAAATCAATATTTTATAAAAACAAGAATTAGAAGAAATATATAATAATGCAAATAAAGAAATATATAATTTAGTATCAAAATTAGGTGCAAGAATAGGTGTAGATATTAAAAAGCCTACAGAAGAGTTTGTGAAAAATAGAGAATACTGAAGAAGAATCAAAAGAAGTAAAAGAAAAATATACATAGCTTAAAAATGCTATTGAGAAGTTAGAAGAAAGAGTAGAAAGTGCATTATTAAACTATAATGAAAAAGCAGAAGCAGGATTAGAATTATTAAAAAGATCTCAGAAACTAATAAAAATCAAAAATATATATGCATAGGTTCAGGAGGTTCAAGTATACCATCAGAATTTACTAAAATAATAATTAATAATACTTTTGGGGTTGATATACAAAACAATGTTTCTAAAAGAATATTTAGAAACAAATACAGAAAAATATATGGAGTATTTAAATATAATATGTTTTTCATATTCTGGAAGTAGTCCTGAAATAGTACAATTATTAAATGGTAAAATATAATATGGCATATATTGTAACAAAAAGCAAATGAAGAAGATTTAAAGATTAGTTTAGAAGAAAAATATAGATATATCTAAAATAAGAATAATATCATATAATAATGAAAGTAGTAAAGAAAGAGTGTTTTTTCTATAGAAGGAATAATAGTACCAGCATTAATTATACATGTTAGTAGAAAAAGAAAAAGAAGATATATTGAATTGTTCAAAAAACAATTTGAAAAACAAAAAGAAAAAGTAGAAAAATATTTTAAAAAGAAAATAATGAACAATTAAAAAGCCTTTAAGAAAAATATTATAGACATATATCGATAATTATACAAAACCCTATATATGTGATTTAGAATCAAAAATAGTAGAAACAGGATATATAGGTGTACAACAAATGAAAAAGAAAAACTCTCACATGGAAGATTTATAACACTTGGAAAAATATCCATCAGATGTTCAAATATATTTAAAATTAAAAAGATACTAAATATGATGATGAATTATTAAAATATTTAAGTATATATAGCAAAAATCTTATAATATTAGAATCAGATGAAGAAAATAATAATGGAATATTAGAACTGTTAATATATTCACAATTATTCATATATGAAATATCTAAACTTTAAAAAGATCCTATCTAATCCAGACTATTCAGAAGATAGTATGAAGATATATAGGGTATAACAAGGAAATAATATAATAAATAATAAAGGAAAAACCCTAACAAATTATTACATAACAATTTGTTAGGGTAATGTATTAGATTGAATTTGAATTTATCAAATTCTGAATCTGATCATTTAATTGCTTCAATGAATAAGGTTGATAGTTATTGGATAATTTGATCTTCGTATTATCCACGAAATAAACAAAAATTCTGAACGGTCTTTTGAAAAATATCTTCTAATTGGACCGTATTCAATTAACGTTTATATACTGATTTGACTGCATACAAACATACCAGAACTTTCTAAAAATTGAATATATCCAAAGAACTCTATTCATTCTTAGGGTTATTTTTACCTTTAGCAGTTACGAAGTAGAGTTCTTTATAATTTTTCCAAACCTTTTACATCATCTGGGTATAGCCCAAATTTTTAAATTTTCTTCAAAATTCGGGTTGTCTCCTTTTTATAATTCTTTCAAAGATTTTTAACATTCCAATCAATCCTTTCGTTTGAAGAGTTTAATTTTGATTTGTAATCACCTTCATAATATAATATTTTTATGTATATATATAGCATAATAATATCAAAAGTCAATAATTGTATATATAGAATTAGTAATAATTATCTTAGGCGAATGAATTTAAGAAAAATAAAAATGAACTTATAGGGTCCATAGTGAGTATAGATATAAATACTTTCATTGAGATATATACAAAGGATAATAAAAATTATTAAAAATTAAACTTATAATGTCATTGAATTTTAAAGATGATTTTTGATTAGTATCTAGTTTATCTTTAATATTTTTAAGAAAAAGCATAATTTCCGGAAGATATAATTTCTGTATCTTGGCGCTAGCTCGAAGTTTGACACTTGTAAAATTAAAAACACACCTTAAACATTGGTAATGCTTAATTTTTGTCAAATTTTTTTGTCCAAATACTTGCACAATTTAACACAATATGATATAATATTTATATATAAAAGAGTTGTTATGAGATTACAAATAAATAATTGAAGAGTTCTCAAAGTCTTTATGTTGTTAAAACTGTATATTTTAATAAAAAAGACTAATAAGGTGGTTGAAAAATTAGGAACTTATGATGAATTAAAGAAAAACTAGATATATATACTAGCCACCAAATTATTACAACTCTTAAAAGAAATGAATGTACTTGAAAAAGTTAGAACAAGGACATATTCCACTATATACTAGAACAGACTTAACCGATGATTTACATGATAAATTTAGGTTTAGAACCAACTACCAGATTATAACCGATGCAAAATTAAAAATTTTAAAAATACTAAAAACTAAAAATTGTGCAACTTTTTAAAAACCTCAAATTCTTGATACTGTTAGAGTTTGAGGTTTTAACTGTCCAAATTTGAGATTATAGTCATAATAATATCAAAAGTCAATAATTGTAAAAATAAATAGAATTAATTGTAATAATTGTCTTAGGCGAATGAATTTAAGAAAATAAAAATGAACATCTATAGGGTCCATAGTGAAATTATGATATAAATAATTTCATTGTTGATATATAAAAAGGATAATAAAAATTATTAAAAATTAAACTTATAATGTCATTGAATTTTAAAGATGATTTTGATTAGCATCTCAGTTTATCTTTAATATTTTAAGAAAAAGCATACTCCTTGGGAAGATATAATTTCTATATCTTGGCGTTTAAGCTCGGAAGTTTGACACTGTAAAATTAAAAACACACTCAAACATTGGTAATGCTTACCTGTCAAACTTTTGTCCAAATACTCTGCACAATTTAACACAATATGATATAATATTTATACATAAAAGAGCTGTTATGGAGATTACAACAACACTGAAGAGGCTCAAAGTCTTTATGTTGTTAAAACTGCATATTTTAATAGACTCGTCACAGTGGTTGGAAAAATTAGGAACTTATGATGAATTAAAGAAAAACTAGATAAAATATACTAAGCCACCAAATTATTACAACTCTTAAAGAAATGAATGACTGAAAGTTAGAACAAGGACATATTCCACTATATACTGGAACAGACTCTAACCGATGATTTACATGATAAATGTAGTTTAGAACCAACTACCGATTACAACCGATGCAAAAATTAAAAATTTTACACTAAAAACTAGTAGAGTGTGCACTTTTTAAAAACCTCAAATTTTGATACTGTTAGAGCTTTGAGGTTTTGATCTGTCAAATCGGAGGATTATAGTACAATAATATCAAAAAGTCATTAATTGTAAAAATAAATAGAATTAATTGTAACAATTGTCTTAGGCGAATGAATTTAAGAAAAATAAAAATGAACTCCTTATAGGGTCCATAGTGAAATTATGATATAAATACTCATTGTTAGATATATAAAAAGGATAATAAAAATTATTAAAAATTAAACTTATAATGTCGTTAAATTTTAAAGATGATTTTTGATTAGTATATAGTTTATCTTTAATACTTTTTAAGAAAAGCATACTCCTTTGAGAAGATATAATTTATATCTTGGCTTTTAAGCTCAATACTTAATTTTAATAAATACATATCCACATCACATGGACCACTTGGAGTCCAATCGATAGAAACATTTTCAATGAAGTTTTTATTTATAATTTTATTTTGAATTTTGTAAAAGTTTTCGTATCTTTGAGAATATAATTAATTAAATCTTGATTATGTTTAATAGTTTTATAATCACAAATATCTTTTGAATATATTTGCATGATGAAGTTTTAATTCACTCATAGCTTATTTCTATTACATCTATCCGTTTAAGGATAAATGTTTTAATTTTATTAAGTGTATAATTAGAATATATAATTTTCTAATTTTTTGTCTCTCATTTTTCTCAACTCTTTCTAAGAGCTCTAGTTGATATGGTAGGTAACTTTAATAAATATTTAATATATTAGTATTATAACACACAATTTGTATGCGTAAAATGATGTTTTGCTCTGGGTTGTATATATAAATATATATCTTTAATGTGATATAATTAATAAATGATTATATGTACTGTATTAATAAGTATAGATTACATTTTAGGGAAGATGAGAAAGTATAAATGAATAGAAAAGATAAAGGATCTAGTATTAACTTAGAAGGTAAAAATTACAAGAATTAGAAGAAAACATAGGATATGTATTTAAAAATAAGAAATTACTTGAAACAGCGACATTTTCATAAATCATATGCATATCAAATAGATAGAGAAAGTAATGAAAGATTAGAATTTTTAGGGTGATAGTATATTAGAATATGTTATGACAGAACACTCATATAATTTACTTCCAAATGAAAAATGAGGAAATCTTACTAAGATACTGTTCATATATTGTTTGTGAAGAAAGTTTGTATACTGTTGCAAGTAATCTTAATTTAGAAAAATATATGAATATATCAAAAGCACAGAAAATCTATCAGGAAAATCTAAAGCGATACTTGCAGATATGGTAGAGGGTAATTGCGTGCGATTGTTTAGATTCAGATATATTTACAGCAAAAGCAGTTTATAATATCAAACTTTAAAAAGATAATTGAATATGCTATAAACACAGATAATTTAAAAGATTATAAGACAACATTTCAAGAACTTGCAGGTAAATTTGGAATAAAACAAAATATATTATGTACTTTTGGAAGAAAGTGACCAGATCATGAAAAGAAATTTGTTTTGAACTTAATGCTATTGTAAAAAGGAAAAATAAGAAGTTCGGAATAGGAACTGGTGGTAGCAAAAGAGAAGCACAGATGGAAGCTGCAAAAAAGGATTGGAGGAATTAGAAAAATATGAAGAAAACATTAAAAGACTATTCTTCAAAAATAGTATAGATGAAAAAATATATATTTAAACATCCCTATAACAACATTTAAATATTATGATCGTAAAACTTTTACTTGTAGTATAATGCGAGATGAAGAAGATATAATCAAAATATATGAGATCATAATGTTGGATAGAAAGATATTTCAGTAAGATATAATGATGAAAAGATAGTTAAAAGATATATCAAAAAGATATATATATGTAGGTGGTTTATCAAAAAGATAGAAAGAAAAATATATAGTGAGCTAAAAAGATAAGAGAATTTGCAAAAAAGTAGGAGTAAAAGAAATAGCATTAGAACTTCCAGTAAATATGTATTAGAAAATAGTATAAGAGAATTAAAGAAATATGGAGTAAAGAAATAATATTGAGTATAATATCATTAGATGATGAAATATTAGAAAAATGGTTTAAATTATAGTTATAAGGAAATAACAAAAGCAGTATTTAAAATAGCATTATCTTTTATGAAGATGAGTTTAAGCTTTAATAATAGGTTTAAGTAATGATGAAAAGAAGAATTAAGATCAGTATAAAAGGTAAGGAATTGAAACCCAAAACTATAATTTTTATGCAAAATATTGTATTAAAAGGAACAGAAAATGCTAAAAAGTTTGTAAGAGGAAATTTAAAAATGTTATCTGTTGAAGAAAAATAAAATTTACTTGAAAAAGCAACAAGAAAATGGTATTAGAAAAGAGAAATATTAGATATTATATATATAAAAGAGTATACAAGAAAATAGGATAAAAGATAAATATTTAACAGGTGTATATATAATAATATTGAAGAAGAAATATTAACAAGAATGTATTATAATTACTTATTTGAAAAATAAAAATCTTAAAAGGTTAGAAAATGAATATATAACAATTAAAATTAATGGAGTATATTAAAATATATTAAAGGAAAAGAAGATCATAATTTAAATAAAGATTAAAAGAATTATATTATATAAGAGAAATAAAGATATTAAAAGAAAATAAGTGTAAATAAGAATATTAATAAATTGGAAATAATTATTGAAAATAATGAAAGAGATTAAATGACAAATAAGATTATATTAAGATTAGAAAATATATATGATACAAGACTTAGAAGATATTTTTCGAAAATGGACAATGTTTTAGATGGAAGACACTTTGAAAATAATGAAAAAAGGAAAAATGTCTCATATATAGGGATATATAATGAAACGAACATATGTTTATAAAAAGACAGAAAATACGTTTAAAAGAGAAAAAGGATAGAGTATAAATTTAGATGTTTGTATATTTAGAAAGAAAAATGAAAAAGATAATGAAGAGAAATGAAAGAAAACATATTATCACATTATTTAGATTTAGAAAGAGATTATTCTAAGATAAAAAGATAATATAATAGAAAATACTAAAAACACGATTGGAGCTTATAGAGGTTAAACAAGCTATTGAATATGGTGAAAGGAATACGTATCTTAAAAACAAGATATAATAGAAACAGCATATCTTTTATAATCTCAGCAACAATAATATTCCTAGAATAAAAAGAGTGTAGAATTACTTTCAAAAAGATATGGAGAAAAGATCGAAATAGATGATGAAATGTTTGGAATAGATTTGAGAGAATTTAAAGAAAATATGTATACTTTTTCCTAAAAATTAATATCTTATAAGTCTTACAGAAGAAGATTTTAAAAATCAGGTACAGGCTTTAGAGCAAAAAGACTTGTAGAAACTGTAGAAAAGATTGAAAGATGTTTTTAGAAAGATACAGAAACTCTTAGTGATGAAGAACTTTTATGAGAAAACTTAGTATTACTAGATGGTGTAGGGACCCAAAGTGCAAAACTGTATAATGCTGTTTGCATAATAGATTAGATTCATTCCCAATAGATGTATGGGTTAAAAAGAGTAATGTGTGAAGTATTTTTAAAGGTGAAGAAGAAAAAATATTACAAATGATAAGATAATAGATATTATTAAAAATATTAAAAAGATAGAGGAATTATGCAACAATATTTATTTTATTGGAGAAGAGAAAGAGGATAAGATGAATTATAATAATGGTTATAGAGGATCTGCATTTGAAGTATTTAAAATAATATTTCAAATTGTAGGGAACATTTATAATACTAATGGTTATAGGTATGTCAATTTAGTGTTTATGCATTATCTGCAGGAAAATGGAAGATAGATAAATGATATAAAAATTATGCACTTAGAATGTTTTGGAATGGACTGAAACATCATTAAAAGAGGAACAAAATCCTATGGATGAAAAATTTAGAAACAATGCAAGAAGACTTGCTAGTAAATCAAGATGATGGTAAAAGATAGTTGAAAATAGAGTGAACTCCAGTTACTATTAAATACAAGACTAAGGAGTTCAACATACCTGACAGGAAATATGATATAGGTAAACAAAAAGAAGACAACATGAAAATTTCAATACAAAATAATAACACCACAAGTGACAGATTTGTTGTAAATAATATGTATTATTCACAATTAAATGATTATGGAAAATGCAATATAATTAAGTAAAATGAAAGTATAGTATTTTCTAGATGGCGAACATGTTTTTGATTATGGAACATTTTTGATCAGATTATTACAATTAGATCGTGAAAAGAAAGCTTTAGAATCAGTCATTTTCAGCGGCAGTTAATGCACCAATGATTGATTATCCAGAGTTATTTTTGTTGATGTTAGACATATTTCATTATCAATGTTACAAAAGCATATCCAGGATTTGGACCAATATATTATGTTAGTATATCAAATACACAGGAAACAAAATTTTATTTAGAAGGAATAAAAGACAAGAGAAGATGTTGATAAAATGCTAGAAGTAGTTGTTGAAAATGTTAGACAAAAATATTATGGCAAAACTAGATTCAACTACTCATATATGAAAAAGTAAAACAATACATGACTATTTAGTTGATAATATAACATATGATGAAACATCATCAGGAGAACTTAAACATACACTTTTATGCTGACACTTATATATAATAGAGCAGTATGTGAAGGATATACAAAATCATTTGATATATAGCAGATGGACTTCGGAATACCAACAATAACTGTTGTAGGTGAAGGTATAGTCAGATGGTAGAAGTGAAGCACATGCATGGAATTATGTGATATTGATGAAAATGGTATGGACTTGATGCAACATTTGATGACCCTATTATAAGAGGTGGAGGATCACTTACAGATGAGAAGAAAAAGAGAAAAGTTCTTAGTAGGATCAAAAGAATTTAATGGTAATCATATACCAAATGGTGTTGTAACTCCTGGAATAGCATTTGCATATCCAGAACTTTCAAGAACAAAATATTCTCCAGTAGTTTCAAGATAATAAATGATTAGATAAGAAGAGATATAAATATGGATAAAGATGGTAGAGTTAAATATATATGGAGGAGAAAGTACTAATAGAAATAAAGTTATTTTTGATAGAATTGTAAAATATAATCTTTGATAAAAAGACTGTTATAATTGCGCCAGAAAAATAAGTTATATTATTATGAAAATAAGATATTAAACTTGAAAAAGGGATAAATACTAATATTGAATTATTATCTTTAGTAGAATGCCATATATTTTATTTAAAAAACAAAAATAGAAATAATATATATATTGATGAAATAACAAAAGAAATGTATCTTTCTAAAATTATTGAAGAAGAAAAGAAAACTAATTTAATAATATTTAATAATGATAAAATTAGTAAAAGAAATGTCAAATATATTTATCAAATATATTTGAAAATGGAATACAAAGAAGACAAATAGAAGCATATATTGATAAAGAAGAAAAATAACATATGTTAAAAACTCAAAATGAAATGATATATTTAACAATATATGATAAATATGTAGAAAAAGTTAGATAAAACTAGATAAAGAAGAAAGTATATCAAAAGATATTTGAAGATATAGATAGTAATAATTATTTTGATGATGCAGATATATATATATGTAGTTTTAATACTTTTTAAAAGAAAAAGTCAATTAGACATAATTGATAAAAATATATCTAAAAAGTTATAATAATGAATATTATAAGTATTAATATGGTTATTGATAATATAATATCAAATAATGAAATATTTAATGCAACTAAAGACATTTCAAATATAATAAACTATTATGTAATGAATATGAATGTTGATATTATTAAAGGTGAACAAGTAGATGAAGATTCTAATGATAATAGATATTTTAAAAACTAGATATACTAAAAACAAATGTTAGATGAAAAAGATATATGAGTGTATACAAAACTAATGAAGGAAATAGAAAGATGAAAAAGATAATAGTATAGTAATAAGAAGTTTTGAAGAAAAGATGAAATAGAATATGTAGCAAAAGATATATAATCTTTTAAATAATACAAATATACTGATATTCAAATAATATATGAATGATAAAGGATGAATATGAATACTATATTAATAGATATATTTGATAAATATGGATTAAAGATTCATATAACAATAAAACAAAGAAAATAAAGTAGTTTAGAATCATCATATGTTTTAAATATTTTAAAGATATTACAGGAATATATAGATATTATAAATTATATTAAGAAAAGTGATATTTTGAAAAATGATATATTTTATAGAAAATAATATTAATGATGTTTAGATATATATTTATTAGAAAATATATAAAAAGATGGAATGTATATAAAAGATATGACACAAGAATTTAAATATGGAAAAGATATGAAAAATATCAAAAGATATAGTATACACAGAGAAAGCTAATTATTGAATATATAAATGATTTAGGATATCTGGAGTAAATGGATATGATATTTCTAGAAAAACATATTTAAATATTTAGAAAGATGAGAATTAGTATCAAAAACATATATAACGAAGATGGTGAAGTAGAGATGAGATTGTATCCTAGTTATAAAATTTAAATGAAATATTAGATAGATTATCATGTCTAGAAGAATGTACATTAGAAGAATATATAGATATTTTGAGATGATTTATAACAGAGCAAAATATTTATAGAGTAAAGATCTAAAGATGAAATTGAATATTATAACAACAGATAATGTTAAATTTAATATTACATATATTTAAGTGCAGATGAAATGAATTTTCCTAAAGTTATAGAAAGAAAAGAATTATTAACAACAATGAAAAAGAAAGACTGAAAGAAGCAAATATACAAATACTAAATTTAGATGAAGATATAGAAAATAAGGAAGAAATAGAAACATATCTTGCAGTTACAAGTCCTAGAAGATAAACTTGTACTAACATATACAAATAAAGATAATGAAGGAAAAAACAAATTTTTCGAAGTATTTATGTTAAAAATATACAAAAATAGTTTGAATATAAAGAAGAAGAGTACGTATTAGAAGATAATATAGATGATATAAAAGAAAATATATTAGAAAAACTTAAAAATCATATTTTACAAAGACTTAATGAGTGAAGTAGAAAAACTATTATCAGAAAATAGAAAGTATGATGATAAACAAGAAATGATTAACAATGAATATATGATATATAACATGTATTTAAATGGTATATTTAAATATATTAGAAGAGTATTCACTAGATATTTTAAGAGAAGATACAAAATATTGCCAAAAAAGATATCAAAAAGAATTATTAGAAAAATATATTTAAATAATAATATATATACAAGTATAAGTAGGTTTGGAAAAATATGCAGAGTGTCCATTTTTCATATCATTGAGATATGGATTAAATATAAAAGATAGAGAAAATGGCAAATAATAATCTAGCAAATATTGGATCTTTTACATGAGAGTTATAAAAGGAAACATTTGATTATATAAAAGAAAATCAGATTAATGAAAATATAACAAAACAAGGATTACCAAAAGAGAAAGTATATATTCTTTAAAAGAAGAATTAATTTTAAAGAAAATCATGATCATGAGAAAAAGTAAAATTTAGAAAATATATTAGTACAATATGAAAGAAATAGTAAATAAAGATAGTATAAAAAATTGTAAGAAAAAGAACAATTTCGTAGATTTTGGATTTAAAGAAAGAATAATGAAATTGTATTAAACAAAATTGAAAAACAAAATGAATAAAGATATGTTTAGACACACAAGCATAAGGATTAAGTGAGTTTAAAATTTCTAAAAATGAAGTAAACATTTGGAAACAGGACAAAGGGATTATGAAAATATAGTATATGATAAATGAAATTGATAGTCAAAATATGTGAAGGAGCGATAGATAGAATTGATATAGGTGATGTCAAAATGAATTTAGGATAATAGACTATAAATCATCAGATAAACAATTGAAATACCAAAGGTTATAAATGGACTATCATTACAACTTATAACATATTTAAGTGTACAGATTAAATTTAAAACCAACAGCAATGCTATATAAGAGATTATTATATGGACTTTGAGAGCAAGAAAGAAAGATTGATGATAGAAATATGAAAAAGCTCAAAGACAAGACTTTAAAATGTCGGAAAGCTTATAATAGATAGCTGTAGAAGATCAAAGAAGAATTATATATCATGATGCTAAATTTTAAGATAGAAGGAAAGTTAAATCTGAAGTTATTGATATTGAAAAACAAAAGATGATATATATAATGTAAATCTAAGATTAAAAATATATTAGAAAAGATGAATATGAAAGATATAGAGATATAGTATTGAAAAATAAAAGATTTATCTAGAAAATATACTAGAAGGCAATGTAGATATATATCCATATAAATATTATGTGTCAAATAACAAAGGAATAGCATGATTATTGTGAATTTCAGATCTGTAAACATTCAAAAACAAAGAATAAAGTTTAGAATTATACGAAAAATGAAAGATTATATAGAAATCTAGATATAAAAAAGAAGATGCAATTTCAAATCTTAAATTGCTCTTTATATATTATCTAATTATTAGTACTTATTTTAGCATATCTGTTATAGTTGGAACAACTTGTTTTTCTCTAGAAACAACACGTTTAAGAACAGCCTATATTATTATTAAGAGTTACATTATATCCTTTTTCTACAGCACCTATTTTTATTACCCTAATAGCAATTACAGTAGAATCACTGTTTATAATATCAGTTATTAATAACATGAATAAATCAAGATTTTCAATCATTATTTTTGCATTCCTGTTTTCATCTTCTTTTAATTTTAATGTTTTTCAACATCATGGTCATAACTTGGTCTATACTTGCTTTTAGTTCTCATATACCGTGTATGTTTTTCTATCAATATTAAGTATTTTCTTCATACTATATGAAGAAAGATCTGTACCTGCTTTAAGCATTTGCATACCATATTCTTCTCTGTTTATATCTGCAATTTTTCAAGTTCTGATGCACTTTTTCTATCTTCACTCAGTACATGTTGGTGATTTTGAATAACAAAGAATCTGATATTACAGCAGAAAGCATAGCAAGTGCTATATTTTTAGGATTTCTACTGAATTTTCTCTAAACATTTTTAAATAATATTGCAGCAGCACATCCTACAGGTTCTGTTCTTACATATGTAGGACTTTCCAAATCAAGTTTTAATTGCATGATGATTCATAATATTTATTATATTTAATTCAGTTATATTTTCAGACTTTCCATTGCTGTTATGATTCACAAGAATTACTTTTAGAATCTTTTTGCAAAGTTTAGTTATTGTATTTGGAATTCTAAGACCTGTTTTTCTCGATTGCAAAATTTTGTTTCAGGATTTAAATCTCCTTGTTTTAATAGCCTACATTATATCCTCAAAATGTGTGTATGTATTCTGCTACTAGTGCAGACATTATTGTATCTGTATCTGGATTTTATGACCAGTTAGTATATATTTTATCCATATTATTTTTCCTCTTTTTCTTGTTTATTATTTTTATTTGATTTTAAATTATTTTTATTCATTGAAATATCAACACCATATTTTAATATATCAATAACTAGCTGATATGCCTTTTGATATACCAATTTTTAGTTCATCATATTCATCGTTTGAAACTTTGATATGACTGATGGTTTATCATATCATCTTTAAATTTAGGTTTACCTATTCCAATACGTACACGTGATAAACTGATCTGTTATAGTTTTCTATACTTTTGATACCATTATGACCACCATTTGATCCATTTTTCCTTATTCTAATAGCTACCAACATCTAAATCTTTATCATCATATATAACCAATATGTTTTATCAATTTTGAGCTGATAAACTCTAAAAAGTGCTTTTCCAGATAGATTCATAAAAGTAGTGGTTTTAATATATACATCTCTATCTTACATTTTATATATTCACCATTGTCTTTAGATGTAAAAGATTTAGATTTAGAAAGAAACATTCATGAACATCATAACCCCATGTTATGCCTTGTTTTTTCATGTATACCTGGATTCCGAGTCTGACAATTATACATTTTATCTTTCTATCATTTTCATTTATATAGCATATAGTTTGCAATCTTATTACAGCTATACACATGTGAATGGGGTATTGCAAAACTAACATTAAGTACAGATTAAAATTGTGTATAAACAATATAGTAATATAACGATTTTAGATAGCATATAGCATCATATGATAAATGCTTTGTAAATGTTATAAGGACTATAAGAAATTAGACATAGGGAAAAAGAAAGATTGCAAATTGAAAAGGAAATATAGACATGTTGAAAAATGGCATTGGTCATGCATAGAAGAATATGTTTAGACATATTTGAAATAATTTAATTATTTAAGATAAAATTGTTGATAGTTTAGTTTACCATAGTTTTTAAACTTACTTTTTTGATAAGAAACATCAATTGTAGGTAATTGTGATATTTGGAAAAAGGCAAGTGTTAATTATGCAAGATTATACAAAAGGGCAAGCTAAGGCAAAGATAAAAATAATAAGTATTTGTATATTAGTAGTTATTATAGGATTAGTAACAACACATATTGTTAATGATAGTACTAGAGTTTTATAGATACAAAGGCTATTAAAAGAAATATCTGATGATAGTGCTAAAAAGACTGATACAAAACTCAGTATTATACAAAAACTATGGCTTTTAGGTAAAATATAATTACTTTAAGTTCAGGTGAACTTAAAGCTTTATGATTTTGAAGGAAATAATAAAAATACTATACAAAATGAAGATAGGAAACCCAATATATGACATAGGATAGATATAGTGGAATAGCAGATAAAAATGTACAAAACATATTTAATAGATGATGATAAACTAGCATGGGAGACATACGATGTAACTGCAGAGAAAATAAAAGCTACAAAAATGGATATATGGTAGTTGTAACAAAAGATTCAGTATATAAGTCGGTTGTTTCATTATATTCCAATAAGGAGAATTATTATAAAAGTTACGTATCAAAATGGATATGTTATAGACAGAAATATCGCCAGATAATAATTACGAGGACAGGTGAAGCGAGATTATTCAAAACATTTACTGAATCGACAGTAAATAGACAATGTCAAAATAAAAAGCAAGTAAGAAGGTTTTTCATCAAACACATTTTGTAAAAAGATAAATTACTGTAAATCTAAAAATAAAAGAAAATTAAGATATTAGCATAATAGTCAGATAGTATAGTAAATATTGATAATAGATAAAAATAATAGTAGATATACTCAAATGCTTATATAGTAGATATAGAAAATCTAGATATAGTTTTTGTTATAAAAAGAAGAACAAAAATGATATGATAAAATTAAAAATACATAAGTGTATGTATAATAATCAAAACGAATCTGAGAAAATGAAATTGCAAAATATAATATAGGAGAAACTACACCAAAACTGCTATTGCATTTAGATTCTAATGAATAAATTTTAGGAACAGAGCTTGTTGTATATAAACTCAGAATGGATGGATACATAATTCAGCAAAAGCAAAAATATCAAGATATGATATAAGCTATATATATAGTTTGGTATAATGATAAGATTGATATTGTGGGATTATAGGAAGAAGGAGAAAAATATGAATATTTTTGTAGATTTAATAGCAATAGGATTAATAGCAATTTTGTTATTACAGGAATAAAAGAGGTTTTGCAAGAGAAATAATAGATTCTTAATAACAATTCTTTTAATACCAATATAGTATGATTTAATGATACAGATTTCTGAATTATTGTAAATACAACTAAAATTGATAAAACATTCTAAACACTATATAGTAGAAACAGTTGTAAAATTGAAAAAGGATGCAGAAAGATAAGAAAATGAAGGATTATTAGAAACAGAAATAAACAAGATTATAAAACAAAAATAAAGATAAAAGCATTGATGAAATTGCAAAATATTGCAGGTAAAAATATACAGATGGTATTATAAAAAGGAATATCATTTATAGCAACATATGCGATATTAAGTCTCGATTATATTTAATATTTAGAAAATACTATATTAGGAGTTATAGAAAATATAGGAATACTGTAAAGGAACTAATAGCATACTTCGGAGTGGATATTGGAGGCATAAAAGCATATATTAATCTTATAGTATTAACGATAGTTCAACTTGTAAATATAACAGGGTACAACTCAGTTAAAAATATACTAAATAATACTATTGTTGTAAAAGAACTAGAAAAATTAACTGACAACAGGTATGATTATTATAAGATATTAAAAATACTAAAGAAAAGACTAGAAAACAATATGGAAGAAAGACTGAAAAATAAGAATATTATATATATGTTCATCAAATATATTTCAGGTAGATAATATAGAAGATTTAACACAGTGCTATTTTGGAGAAGAATATAATGATTTATGAAGACAAAAAATTGATAAACGAATGAGTTCTATACAAAATGAGATGCTTAAAAATGATGTTGATATTATATCAAATGAGTAATTAGCAAATATCTCGAACACTATTAAATGTGTAATAACAGATGATGAAAAATTATATTATTTTGGAATATGTAGAAATGATATAGCTAGATTTATGAGAAAAAGATTCTAATAAGTTCTTTGACATAAAAAATGATGATTATTTTGAATATATTCATATTTAAAAGAAAAATATATATACATTGGGGATAAGTATAACAAAATATTAAAACAATATATAGAAGAAAGTGATTAATATGGAAAAAAGGATGAAGACAATAAAGTTCAAAAATGTGAGAATATTATTCTAACTTAGAAGTAACAAGATAAGGTATATACAGGTATATTTATGGTATAGTGATCAATATCTAAAATTACTAAAAGAGTACAGACTTAAAAAAGATATTAAATATGATATAGATTTAGATATAAATATTTTGAGATACAAATAAGGTAAAATTAGAAGATCAATAGAAGAAAAAGGATAGAACTAAAAGAATATTTATTTAAATTATAAAGAATCTAAGTGATGTTGATAAAAGAGCTCGATAGATCTATCTTATAGATCAGAATATAATGAACTCTACATATTACTAACAGAATCTATAGTAGATATGGAAAGAGAAATTAAAAATTTCAAGAGAAGAAATAGAAAAATTGTAGATATAGATGAAAGTAAAACAGAAAAGCATAAATTTAGCAGAAGGTCTTTAAAACTCCTATATATCAGTAGAAGATGAAGATGAGGAAGAAACAAAGAAGCTAGGATTTAAATATATTAAAGATACATGGTTTAATAGATATATAGAATATCTTGCAATAAAAAGAACTTAAAAATTAGAAGAAATATAGATATACAATATAGAAAAAGCAATAGAAGATCTAATTAAAACACAATCAGAATATAGTAATATATGATAAAATGGAGAAAAATAATAATTCGATTTGTAGGATATAATGTTCCTAAAACTATAATTGAAAAATTTAAATAGAATATTAAAAGAAGAAATATTATTTTATAAGAATAGAAAGTAATATATATACAAAAACAAATAAATATGTTATACACGAAAAGAGAGTTATATGTATTATAATATATTTGAAACTTTAAAAAGGGTATTAGCTAAATCTTCAAATAAAAGAAGACAACCAAAACAGAAAGTATAAATAGTAATTTAAAAATATAATAAAAATATCATATGTTAGAATAACATTTATAAAAAAGAAAATGAAAGAAAGAGTAAAAAGAAGATTTAGTAAGAATATTTAAAGATAAAGAAAAGATTATTTTTAAAAATACTTGAGTTTGATGATGAAACTACAGCAAAAAGGAAAGAAAAATAAGAGCAATAAAAAGAAATAACTAAAGAAAAGCTTTGAAAAATATAAAAGGTAAAAGACATTTCAAAAAATATGAAGAAAAAATGATTTTGAAAAAGTATTATAGCAAATCTTTTAGAACTTGAATACTTACTTTTAAAAAGAATAATATAATAATAGCTAAAATGTTAGAAGGAGAAAAAAGAAAGATATATAGAACTTGACTATAAGAAAAATGATGAGTTTGAAGAAATAGATGATATAATTTCAAGAGATGTTACATATGATAGAATAACATTTATACTAAAAAGATGATGATGAACAAATAGAAATTTAGGGTGAAGGAAAAGTTTCTGAAACACAAATTGTGAATAGAATAGATATATATGCAAGAATTTTTGAAAATATAATAAAAAGAAAATACTTCAAATTTAAATAGAACAAGAACAAATATAGGAATTATTGATAAACTTAAAATGTTAGGAAATACAGAAAATACAAGTAAAAAGTTGCAAAATTATTAGAATATGTATTTTCGATAATACTAAAAATAATAAATCTAATATTAAAGAGAAGAATCAAAAATTTTGAAAGATTTAAATAGAAAAGGAAAAAAGAAAAACAGAACAAGAACTTAATAAGATTAAAAGAAAGATATTCAAAAGAAAATGCATAAGAAGAATAACATATTGGGATGTTGAGAACATAAAATATATAAAAATAATTGAAAAAGCAAAATAATTTTTGGTATACTTTCAAAAGTTTTGATAATAATTAAATTGGAGAATAGATGGCAAAAAGAATGAAGAAAAATATAAAAAAAGTGTAAATAAGAAAAAGAAAAATATATTATTAAGATTAATTTTATTTACAGTATTTGTTGTAATTGTAATTTTTGCAACAAGATTTTTATATACAAATATATGAAAAATGGTGGTGGCTTTTGAAAGGAATTATTAAAAACTACATTAGGACTTAATAAAAAAGAAAAATTTAGGGACAATATATACACTTAGTACTAGGTACAAATGAAGAAAATACAGATACAATAATGGTAGCAGGTTATAATCCTAAAACAAAATGAGGCATCAATATTATCTATACCTAGAGATACATTTATAGGAGCAAATCCAAAGGCAGGAGGAGTTCAAGAGATAAAATAAATTCCTGTATAGAATTTATGGAGTAGAAAATGATGCAAAAGTAAATAACTCAGGACTTAAAGATTGATAAATATGTAATTGTAGATACAAAAGGTATTCAAAAATTGTAGATGAAATAGGTGGGATAGATTATGATGTTCTCAATAGATATGAATTACTCATGATGAATCACAAAAACTTTCTATAGAATGAAAAAGGTATGCAAAAATTAAATGGGGTTCAAGCAGAAGGTTTAGTAAGATTTAGACACAATGATGATGGATCAACATATCCAGAAAGTTATGGAATAGAAGATAGTGAGAAATAGACACAACAAGAATTTATAAAAGAGCTTAGTAAAACAAACATTACAATTTCAAAATATAACAGAATATTTGATTTAATTAAGATAGTACAAGATAATATAAAAACACAATATAACAGTGTGATGAAATGAAAGATTATACAGAAAGATATGTATTGATTTTGAACCCGAGAAAAATTAAAACAGGTAGATTCCTGGAGAAGATAAAAAGACAACAGATGGTTTTTCTTCCCAGAATCACAAGAAAATAAAGACTATGATATTTGACTTATTTTGTATTTTCAGATGATATTAGAAAAGTAGAATTTTCTGGTAAAGAAGAGAATGGAAAGAAAGAAGGAAAAGACTTCAGAAAAAGATAGATGAAAAGTCAAAAGAAACATCAAAGAGTAATAGTTCAATAATAAGAAAAATAGTAATAAAAATATATAGGAATAACCAAAAATAGGGGAATTTTTACCTCTTTTTGTTTTTAGAAAAGCACTAAAGAGTAAAGATAAAAGAGTAAAAAGGAAAAGGAAAAACTAAATTAAATCAAAAAGATAAAGATAAAGAGAAGAAGAAAAGAGGAAGAAGCATAAAGAAAATTTAAGATATTGGAAAGTGAATAGAAAAGTGGCAGGGAAAAATTAAAGCAAAATATTAATAAACACTAGAAAAGATAAAAAGGTAGAAAAGGAATATATATTAATTGCAATTGCATAATAATAGCAGTAGAATATTTATGATTATAAATATTGCAGTTAAAGAGTTTTGAAAAATTGGATAACAAGATATCGTGATAGGGAAAAGGATGAATCAAATGAAGAAGTAAATAAAAATGAAAAAGAAAATATTGAAGAAAAATGATATGAAAGATGAATCTGAAAAGAGAATAATAAAATGATTGTTGTACATGTTGATCGGATATGTTAATATGCCAGGAATATATGAAATAAGAAAAAGATAGAATAAATACAGCAGAAAAGGCAGGAGGATTTAAAGGATATAGTATTAAAAATATAAATCTTGCATCAAAAACTGGAAGATGGTGATAAAATATATATACCAAGTATTGAAGAAGATAAACAAAATGACAGTGTAAATACTAGGGATAATATAGAAAAAGAGAACAGGGATTATAAAAATGAAAAAAGTTAGAGAGTAGTAAAGAAAAACACAGGAAAGATAAATATAAATAAAAGCAAAGTCAATCAGAATTAAGACAAATAAAATGGTATAGGTGATTCTACTGCAACAAAATAATAGATTATAGAGAAAAATGTAGGTAAGTTTAAGAAAATAGAAGATATAAAGAGGTAAAAGGTATAGGAGATGCAAAATTTGAAGTTAATAAAAAAGGAAACAATAATTTTTAATATATTATAATTGTTATCCTATGAAAGGAGGTAACTATCAAAAACTATAATAATTACAATTAGTCTTACAATATTACTGATAGTGAATATACCCACAATGGCTGTTTTTATGGTGCTTTTAAGAAACCTGTCTTAAACAGGTGGGTGAAGCCTCAGTGTTTATGGGATAAAAATCACAATGAAGTTATGCACGCCACACTGAAAGTAGTTCTCCTTCGATACATGTAGGTTCTACAACAACACAATTGTACCTGTAGGTATAATTACATTATACAATGTTTTAATGATATTACTAGTGGTAAATTAAAAATAAAGAAAAAGTAAATATTATTAAAATTACAATAAAACATAAGAATGTTACAATTATTTACATTTAAAATATATTATTGATAAACTTTTAAATAAGTTGATATATAAAATTTGGTGAGTGAGGGAAAATATGACAAGAAAAAGGTGGAATAACATTAATAGCATTAGTTATATCAATAATAGTATTAATTTTACTTGCAACAATAGTTATAAGTATCATTAAATGGAGAAAATGGACTTTTTACTAAAGCAAATACAACAAATTATAATCAGTGTAGGGAATTATATGATAGAACATCTGCAGGAATATCAGATATAGTGATACCAGGAAAGTTAATGGAACAGATAATTTTTAAGTTTGAGGATTTGTATATAGTAAAGAATTTTATACATATTATGAAATAAGACATGATATGATATGATAAGATACAGAAATATTGAACTTATTAAAAAGAAGATTTTGAAAAATAATATAAGAGAGAAATTTAAAGAACAAGGAAAAAGAAAGTGCAAAACCTATAGTAAATGCAATAACAAATGAAGATAGAAAAATATCAGGTTCACGGAGAAATAGGTGCTACAATATATGTAAATATAGCAGGCAAATCAGTGAAGGAACAGTTGATGAAAAACGGTAAAATGGATAGTATGTACCGGTTCAACAAGTAGGTACAGTTATAAACAGTTACACAAAAAGAAAAAGATAAGATAGTAAAGTGTAGAAGTAAAAAGTAGAAGTAGTAAAAGCCAAATTAGAACAAATAACAATAAATAGGGTTACACACACAGATAATAATATGTAACAGGAACTTCAAGACCAAATGCAAATATATCTATAGTACAGGAAGCACAGAATACAGGAGTAGCAGACCGAGGACGAAGATACAATATCCCAATCAACTGCACCATATGAAGGAACAGTAGTTCTCGAAGACAAAGTATGCTGATAAGCTATAAGGGATGTAGTAACAACAATAGTTGGAAATGGCAAAAGGTGAAAAGACCAACAATTAATGAAGTTAAGAGTAATCATACAGAAGTAATACAGGTACAGGTATTTCAGGTAGTAGGATAAAAATTGTATTACAAGATGGAAGAGAATATAGGAAATGTAGATGGATCAGGGAGATATAGGATAACAATACAAAACAAAAATGAACATGCAAGAATAGTTGCAACACAAACAACTCCAAGAAGAATAGAATCAGATCCTGTAGATACATATGTAGTAAGAGCAGTACCAGCTCCAGTGCCTACAATAAATGAGGTAGATACAGATGATACAGTTACAGGAAGAGTGCAAAATTCAAGCATATGTAAAAATACCAGGTAAGTTTGAAGGACATGTAGATGTTAATCAAATGGAGATTGGGAAGTAAATACAGGACTGTTAAATGGAGGACAAGAACAACGGTTTATCAAGAACTTCCAGATAGACCAAATAGTGAAGAAGTTAGAAAAATTGTAGTACAATTACCGGCACTTCGGAGTTCCAAGAACAGACTATGTTGATTCAAGTCATGATAGAGTATGGGATGGGCAGAACCAAATGCCACAGTAGATGTTCATGTACATGGAATAGTAAAGGCAAAATGTAACAGACAGACGGAAGTGGTAGATGGAGTCAATATATAGGGCAAGAAAGAGGAAATGCTAGAATAGAAGTAAGACAAATGAAGACAGGTAGGCCATGGAGTGAAATGGCAGTATCAAATGTAGTATAACTACCAGCACTTGGTAATCCAGCATTGACCAAATGAATACAGCACAAGACCATATAGGGTTGGGCAACACCAGGAGCAACGGTAAAAGTTCATGTTCACGGTGTGTTTATAAGGGATATAGGAACAGACCCAAACCGGAAGATGGTGGACAAAATTAGGATTTGAAAGAGGAAATGCAATAGTAGAAGCACAACAAAGAGTTGTAGGAAGATCATGGTCTCGGATGGTCAAGAATGATAGTACAACAATTACCTCAAATGCCACCACCAAGTATAAACTATATAACAACATCAGATGATTGGGTATCTGGTAGAGGAGAACCAGGAGCAACAGTTAAAGTTCATGTGCATGGTGTAGTGATACGTGATGTGGGAGTAGACGGAGCACGGAAATTGGGCAACATATATAGGAAGACAAGATCCTAATAGGAGAATTGAAGCACAACAATATAGACTTCGGTAGACCTGGTCAGGTTGGGTAGGATCAAATGTAAGAGAGTTAGGATTAGTGCTTAGTGTTACAGGAAATCAAGGTGATAGAATAACAGTAAGACAAATACCTGGTCCGTTGGCATTTTTAAGACGATATGGTGGATATTTCGAAGTTGCATGGAATGGTGGATAGAATGGATATAATCAAGAAGAAGTTGAATGGTATTTACCATACGGGCACATGCATGATAAAAGCTAGAGGAGATGCACATGCAGTACATTGAGACCATCAGGAAGTTGGATAGGTTTGCAGACGGACAAATTCTAAACAATCATGCGGCATGAACCAGGAAGAGAGTTGGAATGTCAACAAATCATGGATCTGTAGTACCAGATAGATAAAGATTGGTATTCAGGATAAGGATAGATTTAGGGTTAAAACAAAATCATTCCTTCTTTTTATATATTAAAATTATGTAACAAATTGAGGCGATTTAATTTAAAACTTAATATGAGAAAAATAGGCTGAAAAGTTGCTAAAATCTTGCAAAATGGGGATTGAAAGTACGGAAATAAGGAATGTAACAAAAAGAAATATAGTAATAATTATTGTTATTACTTACGGAAATAAGATACTTTAGGTATATATATTAAGAAAGGGAAGTTATGCTACTTTTAAGAAAACAAAAGTGTGTTTAATGTAAGAATGATGATAAATGAAGAAAAAAATATTATCAAATATATATAAAGGTTAAAAAATTAATAAACCAAATAGTAAGAAACAGATAATAAAATTAGAGGAAGATTCATATTTTAAAGATTTAATGGAATCAATAACAGACTTTTTAGTTGAATATCCAAGCAAGAATGCATTCTCTACAGATAGTATATAAAGATATGATTTAGTGGAATATGCAACTTCACAATTTGAAAACAATAATAATCAAATAGCAAAACCTTATGAATGAAAGAGAAGAAATATAAGAATGTCATACATATTAAGAGAAGCATTAGATACTGTATCTCAAAAACCAGAAGGCTGGATGACAAGATTATCAAGATTTGAGGGAAGATTTGATAAAAATATATCTGAAGGATTAACAATAATTGCAAACTCAAAATGACTTACAAGAAGAAAAATGTAAGAACTGCAAAAGAAAATGATTGAAACAAAAATATCTAATTTGGAATCAAAACTTTTATAGAAATTGACATTGAAAGAATTGAAGATAGATCAGAGCTATTAAGTTCAATAGAATAGAATTGCAGACAGCTCTAAAAACAATACCAGCCCTATAGAAAGAGTTGTTGAAAAAACACAATGCGTGGATCAATGATATAAATCAAGGAATGAACATCAATAATTCAATGATTGATATAAGAGATGGAGTAGAAGAATTTCAAAAATAAAATACCAGAAGGTAGAAAATTATGAAGATATTCACAAGGATAAAAAGAAGAAACAGAAAGAATTGCAAGAGAAAAATTAGAAGAACAACAAAGACTAGAAAAAGAACAACAAATAATTGGAAAATAAAACTTAAAGAACAAAAGAAAAAGAATTAGGAAAAATATTAGACTTTGGAATAGAAATAAAAACTGCAGATGAAGGTATATTAGAAGAAAAACTGATGCAGAAAGCAGAAGAAAAGAAAAGATTAAGAGAACAAAAAGAATTAGGAAGAAAATGATAAAAATGATTTAAGAAGAAAGTTGAAGAAGGGATAAAAGACTTATCAGAACAAGAATAAAAGCAAAAACAAGATTTAGAACAAGAGGATAAAAGATGATGATTTTGATAGAATTGAAATATATGATGAAGAAAATATGATTTTTGACAAAAGAAACAGATAAAGTTATAGAAAACATGAGGCTTTTAGATAAAAGATCAAAAAGATGAGAAATGAAAAAGATATAAATGATGAAATAGAACTATGCAAAAAGTAGAAGAAAAAGCACAAAAGAAAAAGAACATATTTTAAATATAGAAAATATAATTGAAGAAGAAAACATAGAACTTAATAGTGCTTTATAGGAAATAGATAATATTGGAAAATATAGTAACAGAGGAAGAAGAAAAATTATTAAAAGAATCAAAAGAAAAAGTCAAAACCACTCATTTTTCAAAGAAAATTTGAATGCAATAACTTATGTATTTAAGATAAAAGTAGTATTAGATTTACTCAAATACTAGAAATGAACAGTTAGAGTAGAAATAATGGCAAAATGCATTAGGAATATTTATTGATAGAAATATTATAAAATATGCAAAAGTTAAATGGTACCAAAGATAAATGAAAAAGTTGAATCTTATGGTATGAAATATGGGACAGAACCATAAAGAATTATTAAAACAAATAATAGAAGAAACAAACTCAACTAAGAGTAATGTTGTTATAAAATGCTGCAGAGATACATTATGAAGAAACAAGTATTTTTTTCAATGTTAAAGAAAAAGACTATGATAAAGCAGTTGAAGTAGCATATGAGGAAATAACAGATAGACAAAAAGTTAAGACCAGAACTTTTAGAATATGGATATATATAAGTAAGATCCACAGATCCTGAAAAACTACATGTATTATTAGGAATACAAGAAAAACAGCAATTGAAACAAGAGCAAATCTTATAGACAAAAATGCTAATATATATTCACAAATGCCAATAGGTATTAGTATTGCTAATATATATGAAAGTGCACTTCCAGCAATAATTGTAAATATTGAAGAAGACACATATATACAGAAGTATGTAATGGAGAACCAGTTAGAGTTACAAGAATAGGAACAGGTACTAAAAATATAATAAGTACTATAAATAGTGAAGAAAATTCAATATCTAAATCTTATGAAGTATTAAGAAATATGGTACTCCTATAGATGATATGGATCAAATATCTTTGAAGGTAATGAATATGCACTAGTTATAGTTTCCAGAAATAATGAAAAATAGCTTTCAGAAATAAAAAAATATAATTAAAAAGAATACTGGAACATATAAGAAAATATATATTATAGGAACAGGTGCAACTATAAGTAATATTGAAAACATTTATAGAAAAACTTATAGATGATGTAGAATGAAATATTAAAACCCGAAGGAATAGAAGAACAGAAAAGAACTCCAATAAAAGAATATGTAGATGTAAACTAGCAATAGCACTTGCAGGAGAAGCACTTCGGATATGAAAGAAAAATATATGTCTTTTAGAATGGAAAAGAAAGAATAATCTTAGTAATATGGAAATCGGTGATTTAAAAGCACTAAAAGCAGAGATGAATCTTGAGGGAAAATTAGAACCAACAGAAAAATTTGGAATAAGAATAATTATTGCATTACTATTAGTAATTATAGTATTTTTCAGGATTTTCAATATATATAACAAATATAAATGAAAATATGAGGTGGATCAAAAATATTTCAGATCAAGAAAAGAAATAGCTAAGATAAATGCAGACAAGCAAGTTATAACAGAGAAAAAAGAAGAATATAGTAATCTTTAAGACGTTTATCACAAAAACCAGGAAATAATGAAAAGAACAACATACAGAAAAAGATTCAATACCAAATCTTCTTACAAGTATAGCAAATCTTATACCTAAAGAAATTTAACAATTACAAAAATTGTAGAGAAGAATAAAAGGGTAACTATAGTAGCACAAACAACTAATTATGAACAATTTGGATATTTCTAGATAAGTTAAAAGATAATGCAATAATAACAAATGTTGTAACAACAAAAAGAAAACAAGTCAAATGGTATTTTAGAATTTAGATTAGAAGGAGATTTAACAGTATGAGAAAATATATAATATGGGGAATAGTAATATTCATTCTAATATTTTTGTACTGTTATATTAAGAGGTTCTAAAAATGTTTGGATATGAAATATTAAGTTATTCAGAAATAGGGAAAAAGATAAAATTTAGATGCAAAGATTGAAGAACTACGTCAAAAATCCACTACTAAAATATAATGGGCAAAACAAGAACTTTCAAAAAAGAAATATCAGAATATGAAAAAGTTAAAAGAAGAATATTTAAATAAGATAGAAGTCGCAAAACAGCAGGAGCAGAAGGTGGTAGAAATAGAAAGTTATGATATAGAATTTTTATGGACAGTACTTCGGAAATTATGCAACAGATAAAGGAGTGAAGCTAAGACTTGATATAACAAATGGAACATCAAGAGAAGAACTTTCAAATAATACAGAATTTTAAATTATGGGATTTAAATTTCAAGTAACAGGAAATTATCGGAAACATAGTTGAATTTTATACAAATTAGAAGGAGATGAAAGATTAGGCAAGAATTTCTAATTTTTAGTTTAGTTCCAGAAAGTGTAGCTGATACTTCTCAAGAAGGACAACAAAATAATAATGAAAATGTTAGACAAACAGGAAATACAGCAAAAACAAATAATACTGATAGTCTAATTGCAAGATTTACAGTAAAAAGGAGTGCCAATTAATACTAAAGGATTTGATCCTAATATTGTAGATCCATTATCAGCAACTCAAAATCGGATTCAATAACAAAGATTTAAATAAAACATCAACAAATAATACAGAATCAAAAACACAACAAGATCCAGCAAGTCAAATACAAAAATGATACAAACAATATAAAAATAATGGAACAGTTCAAGATGTAAAAATACAGCACAAAAACAGTTACAAACTAATAACAGAAAGGAAAAATATATGAAACTTTTTAAAGAACTATTTATAGCTATTAGTCATATTATGTATTATAATAATTACAACAGGACTTGTACTTTTATAATTTGTAGCAACACAAAAATATACCAAGTATAGAAAAATATAGTAAAGATGCAAAAGTAGTATCACTTTACAGCAGATAAGGTTGCAGATGAGACTGTTACATCTACAGTAAATAGAAAAACATATGAATTAGATAGTGCAGAACTTGATAAAACAAAAAGATTTGCAAGACGGAAAAATCAAATCCATTTGCAAAGAATACAAACAAATACAACAACAGATGGTAGAACAACAAATGCTAATTCTTCAAGCAGGAAAATGTAGAAAAATAGTAATAAGAATAATGAACAATCTACAAATGAGAAGAAAAATAAAGAAAACACTAATGGTGTAAACTTATTTAATAATAAATCTAATGGAAAATACTTTTTAGATGATGTATACTAATAATATATTAATTTTAAAATAGAAGGAGAAAAAGATATGGAACAAAATTTTAATATGAGAGGTAATAATATGGTAGATGACACAAAAATATGGTGGGTATTTGGTTCAAATACTGATTTAATGATAAACCGAAAGGTGGAATGGCAGGAATACTAGTGTAATAAGTTTAGTATTTGCACTTGTAGCAATTGCAGGTGTTGTATAGGCGTAGTATCAACAACAAATACAAGTGGACTTCAAAAACAATTAAAGATCAAAAAGATAAGATAGAAAACATTAGAAGCAAAAGTTGCCTCATAGAAACAGCAAGTAAGAAAAATGAGTTCAGAAGATATGAACAAACATCATCAAATACTGCAGGACAAACAACAAAAACTAAGTTACCTTACAGAAGGAAGTAAAGCTACTAGAAGTAGCAAGAGACTATAAGAAAAATAAATCAAATTTTATAGATCAAAATGGACAATTTGAAGTGTTGATATATTTACAAAAACATTTAAAGGTAAAAAGTTCATTAAAAGATACAGAAAGTTTAGGAAACTGAATGTAACAGTAACACCAAAAGTGAAATAGTTGTTGAATTACAACCAGCATCAGCAAGTTCTATTAAACACTAAGAAAAATAAAATATATTGTTACAGCAAGTAATACAGAACTTTGAATATATGCGCGTAAACAGACAGATAATTCAGGAAAAGAAGAAAGAATCAAAGTAGAAGATAATTTCAACAAATGTAACTACAGGTTCAACTGATTCAACATCAAATGGAGGATCGAAACTTTGGAAATGGATCATCAAACACAGGAGCAGGTAATACAACAAATAATGGATCAAGTTCAAGCAGTACAGCAAAATACTGCATCAAAAACCAGCAGGTGGATTAGATAATGCAACAAACTTAAATAAAACCATCAAACAATTAATTTGTTATTTAATAAGAATGAGAAAAGTAAGCAATAGAACAAAGAAAATAAAATAAAATAAATTAATTAATATTAGAATACAGAATGCATAAAAACATAGAGAATATAAATACTAAAGCTTATATATATTGATATAACTGCATATTATTAAAAGCTTTTCAAGTATTTTTGAAAAAGTTGTTTCATAAACACTTGCATAAATATAAAAATATGTTATTATATATTTACAGCAAAAGGAAAATGTATTAAAAATTAAAATTTTGGAGGAAATAAATGAAAAATTTTATGGGTGTCAAGACACTCAAATGTGATATATAAAAACCTCAAACTCTAACAGTATCAAGAGTTTGAGGCTTTTTAAAAGTTGCACAATTTTTAGTTTTTAGTATTTTTAAAATTTTAATTTTTGCATCTGTTATAATTTGGTAATCGGTTCTAAACCCGAATTTATCATGTAAATCATCTGTTAAGTCTGTTCTAGTATATAGTGGAATATGTCCTTGTTCTAACTTTTTCAAGTACATTCATTTCTTTAAGAGTTGTAATAATTTGGTGGCTAGTATATTTTTCATCTAGTCTTTTCTAAAAATCTAAGAATTACAAGAGATAGGAAGCAAGTGGTAAAATGTGCTATAATTCTATCATCACGACTTAAATATACAGGTCTTGGCTTAAACTCACTTTTTAATATTCTAAAAGCTTTCTTCTATTTCCCATCTTCTTGCTTATACGTATAATTTCATGTACATCTTTTTCAAGATTAGTACATACTCCATAGAAACCATCGAATTGTTCTTCGTTTTTAATTATTTCAGCATTTAAACTAAATACTTTCTTTTCTGCAATTTCACCATCACTAGTTATATTAGTTTTTCTAATGAAACGTTTAAAAATCATTTTGATTATATCTATCTAGTTTAAAAGATTTAGAGTTTAATTTATCTTTTGCACGTTCTATTTGAGAGTTTCTAACTTTGTTGGTAATACTTGTATTTAAGAGAATATGTAACAATTAATTTTTGCTCTAAATTATTTTCATTTATCCAGCGTTCTTTTAAAGAATATCTTATCCTTAAAAATCATCATAATTACTATTAATTTCTTCTAATGTATATCCTTTGCTAGTACTATCTAATCTCCAACCATTAGGGTTTAATGCCCATTCTTTAAATGTTTTTAAGTTTCTTTTATTGATAGTAGTAATGAAAAATCTGCCTTGCTTATCATTAAACTTCCTATTAACGTAAGAAGAAAAGACCTGCATCAGTACAAACTACAAATTTTGAAAGGTTAAAGTCATGTAGTATTTTTCTTCTAAGGGGGTAAGTGTTATTTGTTCATTAGTATTACCAGAAGAAATGTTAAAAGCTAAAGGTATACCATTACCATCCATGAAAAGCCCCATTTGAACGATTGAGTTAGGACGATGTTCCTTAGACTTACCATATTGCCTTAATCCTGATTCTTCTTCTACTTCAAAGAAATAGTTAGTACAGTCATAGTAGAGTACATCAGCATTTCTAGAAGAGATATTTAAACTGTTTTTGTATAGCTCAGATTGAATAAAAATCTGTTTCTTTAGAAAGAACCTCTAAAGAACGATAGATATGTTGCACCAAATCTAGGTGTTTCAAGAAACTTTTTAGATAGTTCAAAAGTTGCAAGTTTAGAAGATGGATAGATAATCCTACTGTATATTAATCTAGAAAGTATATCATTTAAATCATATTCAAACTTATACTTTTTAGAAATGCTTTTACAACAATGTCTAAACCTAATTCATAATATATTTTCTGTAAGAAAAGATATCCAACATTAAAAGAATTTTTGCATTTTTTAGAGATTAATTTACTAGGATTAAATGCACTAATCACATCTTTTTGTTCTTAGTAATTTCTTTGTTTAATTGTTCAACGTATTTTTAGCCCATACGATAGGGTCTTCATCTAGTTTTTTCTTTTAATTCATCATAAGTTCCTAATTTTTCAACCACCTATTAGTCTTTTTATTAAAATATACAGTTTTAACAACATAAAGACTTTTGAGAACTCTCTGAATTATTTATTTGTAATCTCATAACAACTCCCTTTATATACCTGTAATTATATCATATTGTGTTAAGTTGTGCAATAGTTAAGATGAAAAATTTGATATTGACATATTACCAATGCTTAAGGGTGTGTTTTTGAATTTCACAAGCGTCAAACTTCCGATTATATATTTACAGCAAAGGGAAATACAAAAATTTTAAAAATTAAAATTTTGGAGGAAATAAATGAAAAATTTTATGGGTGTCAAGACACCAAATGACAGATTCACAAGTTCAAGATTTAGAAAGAATCTATGGAGAATTTATTTTATTTGATACAACGGTTAATAATGTATCACAAAATTATTGAGGCTGGAGCAGATTGTAATGTATTAGCAGTTGTGTTACCGCCAAATCTATTGGCGGAATTGGTTAATCCACGATTAGTCATTAATATGAAGCCGGTTATTAGATTTGTTTCAGACAGAGTGCCCTGCTGGGAATATTTTAACCCAGATACAGGGAAAACGTGAAATAAAAATATAATTTCGTTCATAATCATTGGGAAAAAAATGTAAAATTGACATAATAACTGAGAGATTGTAATAGATGAAAAAGGCTATTTCTGATAATTCAGAAATAGTTCTTTTAGATAATAACATGTAAGACAAGTAGTCTTACATGTTTTTAATATTCTTTTTAATTTAGTCATTTTAATTGATAAAAACAAATTTATGCGTATTATATTTGTATATATTGTATACAAAAGATGGAGGAAAAATGAATATAGTATTTTTGTAGCAAAGAAGAGAAGTAACAGGTTCAAATCACCTTGTTGAGGCAGCATGGTAAAAAGTTTTTAATAGATTGTGATTAATTAAGGAAGAATGATAGATGCAGAGAGAAATTATGCACCGTTTATATATAATCCAGAAGAGATAGATTTTATGATATTAACACATGCACATATAGATTCATACAGGAAGAATACCAAAAACTTGTAAAAGAGGGATTTAAAGAAAAGATATTGTACAAAGGCGACAAAAGAATTATCAGAAATAATGCTTGAAGATAGCCGGACATATACAAGAAACAGAAGCAGAATGGAAAAATAGGAAGAGAATGAGACAAGGAAAAACTATTAGAAATTATTATATACTGCAGTTAAGGAAGAAATTCTACACAAAATTTTGAAAGTGTAGAATATATGGAAATATTTGAAGCAGATGAGAATATAAGATTTAGGTTAAGCGATGCAGACATATGCTTCGGATCTCGCAATAGTAGAACTTGGATAACAGAAGATCGGAAAACTACTAAAGTTGTATTTTTCAGGATATAGGAATAATGATATGCCACTTTACAATCTCCAACACCAATTAAAAAGCAGATTATGTTGTAATGGAATCACATATGGAAATAGATTACATCTAACAAATACAGGAGAAGAAAAAGCAAGATTATTCCTAGATACTGTTATAAAGACATTAAGAAGAGGTGGAAATGTAATAATACCATCATTTGTTGTTGGTAGAACACAAGAGGTATTATATGATTTAGATAGTATAAAAGATAAGACAGTTGCACAAGAAATAAAAGATGAGCATAAGGAGCTATGAATGCGACTGTATATATAGATAGTCCACTTGCAACATCAGCAACAGATATTTTTAAATCAAATATGGAACTTTTGATGAAAAATGCACAAAAAGAATATTAAATGGTGATAATCCTATTGATTTTGAAGGATTAGTGTTTACAAAAACACCTGATGAATCAAAAGCATTAAATACTTTAAAAGAACCACATATTATAGTTTCTGCATCTCGGAATGTGATGCTGGTAGAATAAAAACACCATTTAAAAACATAATTTGTGGAATCCATTAAATACAATATTATTTGTTGGATATCAAGCATCAAATACACTTTCGGAAGAAGAATTGTAGAAGGTGAAAAAAGGTAAAAATATTTGAGAAGAAATTGCAGTAAATGCAGAAATAGTATATATAGATGGATATTCAGGACATGCAGATCAAAGACTTTTAATGAATTTTTGTTGGAGAATTTAAAGAAAGCCTAAAAAAATATTTTTAGTACATGGTGAAGAAGAAGCACAAAATGTTTTAAAATAAAATAGAAGAAGAATATGGAATAGAAACAGAAATACCAAGTTTTGGTGATTGTTCAGAGTTGATGAAATTGTAGAAAAAGAAGAAAACTTTACTTTGAAAAAGAAAAAGTTGTTGCAACAAGAGAAGAAAAATTGATTTTGCAAATAAGGTATCAGATCTAATGAACAAATTTCAATGCTTTCAGATACTATAGCAGATAGAATGACACATGTACATGTAAAATCAGAAAATATTGTAAATGATACAGATAAGGAATATTACAAGAAGTACTAATAAAACTTGGAAAAACTAGAAGATACAATTAAATTGATATTAAAAGAGAAAAGAAGAAGATATAATAAAAATGAGACTTTAGAAAAAGATAAAAATGATGATAAAAAGACTAAAAGAAATTATAACTGAAGATAATAATAAAATTGAAATTGAAAGTGAAGAAAAACAAGAGAAGTCTATTAAAAGAGGAAGACCTAAAAAGGTAAAAAGAAGAAGTAAAAACAGATAGAGGTTGAAGAACTTGATGATATTGATGATATAATATAGGATGGTTATGACACAAAACATATATTTTAATAATGCTATAATTGGTAATGAAAAGTAACATTAGGGACTAGATACTAGGAGAAAACTCTAGGGCATATTTCACAGCCAGATTTTAAAAGTCAAATGTAGTGATATAGCATTTAAAAATATGATGAAATGAAGAAATGAATATATACATGTTTGTGGAGAAGAATATAACAGATTATGAACATATGTACAAGATACTAATATACTTAAAACAAATATGTATATATTAGATAAAGATATAAGTATAATGCAAACAGATTTTTGCACCATTAAATGAAAAATATGCGTATAGAAATTATGAAATCAAAAATAGTTCAAATAAAAAGATTATAATATATCCAATGATACATAGTCGGAATAACTCGGAAGTATTTATGAAAATTCATCGTTAGTATAATGCAAGATGCACTTATACATTATAATCACTGGATATAGTGTTGCAATATTTTCAAAATCTGATATTATAGGAAAAAGGTAAATTCAGATATAATGTTAGAATATCCTATAGACTATTTTTAAAAACTTTTGAAGATATAGAACAAGAATATGTTGGGCTTTCTTTCTAAATCTACTATTAAATTTGAAAAATAGTAATAGAACCAAATGAGACAAAAAGAATTTCAGTATATATATATTTTAATGAAAAATGATAAAAAGAGATGTCAGCACTTGAAATGGAAATAATTGTGCAAAAGAAAATAAATGTTAAAGATAGAGAACATGAAGCTTTATAAGATATTGGAAACATTTAATAGAAAAACATATAAAACATGATTTATCAAAAAGTAGATTTAAAAACAGCAGAAATATATAAAGCAGAGTATAATATTATTAAATATATTAAAAATGAATCAACAGGTGGAGAATTGCAAAGATTAGAAGCAGATGAAAAAGAGAATATTCTCGGAGGATACCGGATATGTATGGTAAGAGACTTATATTATGTTAGTGAGAGTATAATATATTAGGATAGTCTCGAAAATGTAAGAAAATATCTAGAAATATTTGTGAAAAATACTCAAAAGCAAGAATGGAAGATGGGAACAACGATTCTATAGTGATACAAGACTTGCACCAAGCTGGCGGATATCAGATAGATGAAACAGCTATAAACATTCTTATAGCATATATGATTATTATAATTATACAAAAGATATATTATTTTTAAAAAGAATATTACTAATGTTACAAAATGCATATAAGTATATAGTAAGATACTTAGAAAATGATAACATTTAAGAAGACAAAGACATTTGATCTTTGGGAAAATTATGTAGGAGAAAAGTGATCTGGTATATCTGCGATTTGCAAAGTTTAAAAACAATGAGTAAAATTTATGAAATAGTAAAAGATACATATATAAGGAAAATAGACTTAAAGTAGAACAAATAAATAAGGAGATACAAAAGATAAATCCACTTTTTAGTAGATGTAAAAGAATGGATACGATATGAATATGTATTCAAATGAAAAACAAGCATATGTAAATGATGTTGAAAAATCCTAAGATAGATATATCTGCATTATCTTTAGTAACACATTTAATATATTTACTGTAAATGAAAAGAAAATGATAAAATACATATATGGCAATTGAAAATGAATTTAAGAACATATACTGGGCGGATATTTAAGATATGAAATGATAATTATTTAGACGGAAAATCCATGGAGTTTATCAAATCTTTTGGATGGCTAGAGTAATATGGAAAAGAACAGAAAAAGAAGCATTAGAAAATCTAAAATTTGTTACAAACACAGCAAATATTCGTGGATTTATACCAGAACAAATGAGATAATGAACTATTAGAACCAAATGGATACATAGGACTTACATGGGCACACCGGAATGTATATTGATGTTTTAGATAGAATGTTTAGAGAGAATATATTATAATTAAGAAAAATAATTAAAGTAATTTTTATACCATAGAAAGAGGTAAAATGGCAAAATTAAAACTATATGGGTATGTTCAGAATGTGGAAATGAAACACCAAAAATGGGTAGGTAACGTCCTGCATGGTTCATCAGGATACATACTATGAAGAAAAAGCACAGAATATAAAAAGCGAGAGATGATAAAAGGTATATACAGATATGGATGGTAAAAATAAGTTGTAAAACTTATAGACACCCAAAAATATATATACAAGAATGTCTCACAGGATATAATGAAGCAGATAGAGTTCTTCGCGGAGGATTTGTAAAACGATCACTTACATTAATAGGTGGAGAGCCAGGAATTCGGAAAATCAACAATAATACTAAATCTGTAATAATATTGGAAAAGATAAAAAGTATTATATATCACGGAGAAGAATCTGCAACAAGTATCTATATAGAGCTGAAAGACTTGGAATAAAATGTGATAAACTCATATTTTTATGGACAAACAGATATGGTAGAAATTGAAGAAAAGATAGTACCAGAAAAGCCAGAATTTTGTATAATAGATTCTATACAAACAATGAATTGCCAGAAATAACATCTGCAGACAGGAAGTGTTAGTCAGGTAAGAGAAGTAATATCAAAAGTTATGAATATTTGTAGGAATAACAACAGTAGTAGTAGGACATGTTACAAAAAGATCGGAAATATAGCAGGACCAAGAGTTTTTAGAACATATGGTAGATACAGTATTATATTTAGAAGGTGAAAGACATTTTGCATATAGGTAGTAGAGAACTGTAAAAATAGGTTTGTTCACATGATGAAATAGAATTTTTGAAATGAGAGAAGAAGGATTAAAAAGTGATCCATCATCTGTTTTTAATAGAAGATAGAGAATCAGATACTATAGGACAGTTGTAGTATCGTCACTAGAAGGAACAAGACCAATACTTCTAGAATTACAAGCACCATAACAAGAAACTAGCATTTGGAATGCCAAGATAGTAGCTCAGGTATAGATACAAATAAGTTAAATTTAATGCTTGTTGTTACAGATATGCAGAATACCACTTAGTAGTCAAGATGTATATATGAATATAGCAGGAGGAATAAAAGCAACAGAACCTGCACAGATCTCGGAATTGTTCTTGCAATAGTATCGTTATAAGAAGACACATATAGATAATGATATGGCGATAATAGGAGAAGTAGGACTACAGGAGAAGTAAGAAATGTTGTATGATTGAAAAAGAATTATGGAAGCAGAAAAGATGGGATTAAAAAGTAATGATACCACTTGTTACATATAATAAGCTTGAAAAAGAAAAGTATAAATAGAAAATATTGCTAGTAAAAACATATTACAAGCACAACTATAATAGTAAAATAACATAAATATAAGTATAAAATATAAAAATAATTTAGATAGTGATAGTATGAAAAATAAAAGGACTATACCCCAAATACCTGACAAGATAACAATAGGAAAGAGTATAAGGTTATATATAAAAAGAACAGAAAAATAATGAAAATAGTTGATTATGATAATAAAGATTTACAAAAATATTTTTACAAATCAGATAAAGAAAAATATGAATTTGAAAAATCAGAAATTGGATATATTGTTAAAAGCAGTGTTTAGGAAAGAGTAGAAGTATATTCTATAACAAATACAGAAAGAAATGATAAAGAAGGTAATAGAAAATAAAATACATATAGAAGAAGAGTTAACTGCAATAATAGAACCAGAAAATTTAAAGAATATATATTCCCACAGAATGACTTTATTAGTACTGATCTAAAATATATTTGCTCAGAACAAGTAATTAATGCACTAACTAAAGCATTTCGAGTTTTCTCCCAAAAGTTCTTGAAAATAGGATGAATATAGAAAAGAAAGAATATACAAATGATAATGACACAAGGAGATAAATTATAATATGGGAAAAAGAAAAGAAGAGATAGAAAAAGTAGCAAAAAGGTAAAAGAGAGGGTAAAACAAAAGAGTAATAATAAAAAGAATAATAATAATACTAAAAAGTAATATATATAGACAAATAATATTATAGATAAAAGAGATAAAAGATAAAGATAAAGTAAAAGAAAAAGGTAAGAATAAAGATAAAATCGAAATCAGGATCAAAAACAAAAATGAAGATACAGAAAAATGTCATAAATAAAGAAGATATTCTAGAAGATGTAATAGAAAGTGATAATATAGATGAACTTGAGTATACAAAATCTAATAAAAGAAAAAGAGTTGTTTTTAGATAGTGTAGGAAAAGTAAGCAGATGAAATAGAAAAACAGAAGAACAATTAGAAAAAGCTACAAGAAAAAACTAATGAAAATTAAAAGAAAATAACAAAGAAGATGTCAAAATAATAACTCAGAGCTAGAGAATTAGAAGAAGATACAGGTTATAGAAAAACTTGGTAATAATAGAAAGAAAAGAATATCTATAATAATATTTTTAGTTCTAATATCACTTATTACATAATTTCAACATGTTTTTCTGTTATATATATAGTGAAAGATGTGGTAGTTCCAAAATGTATATATTGGAGTATAAATGTTGGAAATATGAGCAAAGAGAAAAGGGCAAAAGAAAATTAGAAACAATATATACAGAAAAGCTAGTAAAGAAATAAAAAGCAAGTAAAAGATTATGAACATATAATAAAAACCTGAAATGGTAGAATTTAAGGTAGATATAAATAGTGCGTAGATAAAAGCATATATGATAGGAAGAAAATCGAAATAGTAGAAAATAATTATACTCTCTTTACAATATTTTTGAGAAATAGAATTAAATAGTAGTATAAATGAAATGATTCATGAAAAACACTTCTTGAGGAGATTTAGGTAAAATACCAGATAAAGTAAAAGAAACCATCATATAATATAGATGGAAACAACTTTAATATATCCAGAATGGAAGGGAATGAAGTAAATAAAACTATCTTTTAAGAGAACAAATAGTAAGTTTTAATGAAAGACAAATAAGATAAAAGAAGAGATTTAAACCTACAATACCAACAACTATTATTAAGCCACATAATATAGATCAGAAAACATATAGTGAAATATATGAAAGCCAGAAAATGCAACATATAATGAACAGACAAAAGAATTAAAACTTGATAAAAGATGGACCTGATTTCGCAGTTTCAATGGAAGAGGCAAAGAACATATTAAAAGAAAAAGAAAGAAGAATATATAATACCACTTAGTAAAAAGCAGAAAAGTAACATATGATAAAGCTTGAAAGATATATTTCCAGACCTACTGGAACATATCAAACAAATTATAATACAGGAAATGTTGATAGAACAACAAATCTAAGACTTACAAACAAATAAAAATAAATGGATATATTTTTAAGACCATGGAGAAGTAGTTCATATAATAGGGTTGTAGGAAAAAGAAACAATAGATGTAGGATATAGAGCGCACCTATATAGTGGTGGTAAAGTTGTAGACGATATAGGTGGAGGATATGTCAGGTTTTTCAGCACTATACTGCAAAGAGATTATCATCTAGACCCACAACAACAAGCAATCAACCACTCGTTTTATAACATCACATGCAGATCCAGGTAGAGATGCAACAGTATTTTATGGAGTCACTAGATTTTAAATTTAAAAATATAACAAAATATCCCATAAAAATAGTGATCAACACAAAAATGGAATTGAAAAATCTCAATATATGGTGTCAAATGTGGATAAGCAACAACAAAAAGACATACATCAAATAACATCTTCAAAAAGAACCAGAAAACTAAGTATGAAGATAATCCAGAATTAAGAGCAGGACAAAAGCACAAGGTGGATCTGAGAGGATATACTGTAAATACATATATGAAAACATATGTAGATGGAGTATTAAAAGAAAAGAAATTAATAGGTAGATATATATATAACCCCTGGAGAATAATACAAAAGAGGACAAAGAAATAATAAGTAAATAAACTAAATAATCCCAGACATAAAAAGTCTAGATTATTTTGATATTACTACTAAAGAATGATATAATTATAATGAGATCAAAATTATGCTATTAAATAATAAGTACAGAGGAGAAAAGATGAAAAGACTGATAGCTAAGAAAATTCTTTCAAGTTGGAGTAGTAATTTAGAAGATGATTGATATAAAGAGAGAGCATGTCATTTTAGATTCATTAGCAAAATATCAAATTCACTAGTACATAATAAGAAACCATGAACTGCAACGATGGAACTTAGCAAACAAAGAAATAAACGGTACAATAGTAATGCAGGATGATATATTTTCCTTCAATCAAAAATGTCGAGAGAGAACAGAAAAGGTTATAAGCTCCAGAGACCTGTATATATATCATCAGAGGCAGACTTACAAAGATATCGGAATTATATCCAAGCGACCACAGGCTTATATACATTTTCCAATTTTTAATATGAAGATATTAGAAAGAAAGTCAACCTGACAAAGTATCAAATACACACATTATTAGAAATGGATTCAATGTGCATTGGGGACTAATAGACGTAGTGTTTAAAACACTAGAAAGTATCCAATTAGATTGTTGTGTATTTGATAAAATTAATGGTACCATGTTTTGAAATTTAGAAGAAATATTGAAAAAGATTAATGTTGAAATAAAGATTGTTATAAAAAGGAAAAAAAAGGAATGGATTTTAGTTAAGACTTGAGAGAAATCTATATGAAGGAAAATTAATTAAAAGAGAAAACTTCTAAAGATAAATATAAAAGAGATTAGACAATAGAAATAAAATGACATACCCTATAATACAATTGAAAATTTATATATATTTTATGGTAAGCTTGATTTTATCTGTATTCACTAAATGGGTATAGAATGACAAAAAGTATTAAAGAGCATAAGTTAAAAAAATGTACACCCTTATTAGTGTACTGTAGAAAGGATAATTACATTTGTTTAACTTATGCAAGATACAGTTATAACAATTAGCTGCTAAAATGCAAGTGTTAAGAATAAAAAATAGAATAAAGTAATTGAAATATAACGGTGGTTTTAGTCTTAAACTGCAATAGTTGTTAATCGGCAAAAACAAAATATGCAGCCAGTGAGCGAATTACCAAAAGAGATAACAGCAAGTGATGCTACACACACACAAATTTAACGCCATATTATATGAACTCTGGTATATTATCAAATGAAAGAAACTGAATTAGTGGAAACTAATGGCATTGTATAATAAGATTATTAATGAAGAGTAATTGAAGAATAATCAAAGAGTCTTTTAAGAATAGTATTGGAAAACAATTCCAATACTATTACAACATTTCCTTTATTACATATAATATACAATTGAAGGACAAGGAATATAGTAGAAAGAACAGAATATATAAGAACTAAAGAAGTGGAAAGACAAAATTTACCACAGTAGTTATAGTATAAGAAGATGGTAATCAACACTATTTGGATTATATATAGAATATTTAAAAGAATTAGAAACAGATGATAAACATATAATATTAATAAATTTGGAATCATGACCATGATTTAAGGATTATAGGAATTATATAATATATTATGAGTAAATTATCGATGATAAAA
>BNJU01003243.1_pt1 | contig 55209 bp, 88 predicted proteins | sample 8539281 | NCBI WGS metagenome assembly BNJU01 (sample SAMD00202456, study PRJDB9452) | human saliva metagenome | isolation source: human saliva | place: Japan
GTATGATTTTTACCCGAAACTCATTGCGGGGAATGAAATGCATCAGGAGAAGATATTATGGTAAGTGTAGTTTTCCTGCGGCGGAACAGGCGCACCGGACGGGTCGGTCTCAATAAGGTCTTTCTGACCCTTGGGGAAAGCCAATGCTGCTGCGGACGCTGCTGACCTTCTCGAAGGTTCCGTCGGTCAGTGGACGGTTGTCGCAGTTGGTGCCGATGGGGTGGAAGACGGTCGAGGACTCCTCCAGTCATGTCGAAACGCCCGTGGCGTAGTCGAGGCGGGGCGGGCGGCAGTATTCGATCCGCAACGGCTTGGCGACCGTATCGGAGAAACGGACATCGTCCTTGTGCGATGCGGCGCGTCCGTAATCCGCCGCGAAACGATCGAGGAGCTGATCGCGTCGTGCGCTGCAGATGGAGCTAACGTGTCGCCGTGCCCAGAAAAATACGATCAAGATTGCCGCCGAGGATGGTACGGTCGCTGCGACACCACCACGTAAAACCCTCTGGCAGGTGCAGGCCCGCAGAACTTTCGCAAGGAGATCCTGCTCGAGGCCGAACCACGGGGCGGATGAGGACGGCTTTCTCGGTACAGACGATGCGAGCCTGGTGGGCGCATCGGTTTCCGTTCGTATTGTGCAGGCGAATGCAGCAGTATCAAGTGACGACCCTATACGCGTCCGTGAGGGCAAAACGGCTGCTCGGCGGTGTCGTCCGTGGCGTAAGGAGGACCGCGTATGACCAGGTGGGCATTGGCTGTGATGTGCCGTCTGGTGGAGGGCGCAAGCTCATGTGGCGGTGGATGTACCACCATATGAAAAGGGGCTGCTGGGGCGCTCAGTTCGATGCCGCATTTTCTGATGCTCTCCTTGGGCAGCGGCGCTCGGCGACATCAGACGCCTTTCCCCGATACCGATCCGCGTTATGCGGAGGTGCAGACAGTGGAAAACTCCTTGCCGAAGGCAGCTCAGCTCGTTCGAGCAGCGGGGTTTTCCATCGGCAACGTGGACGCTGTTATCATGCTGAGCCACCGAAGCTGCGGCTGCATATTCCGACGATAGCAGGTATTGCCGTCGGCTCGGCATCGAGCTTCCGTGTCAGCGTCAAGGCGACGACGGAGGAGCGACTTGTGGTTTTCACCGGAGCGCGGGCGAAGGGATGTCGCCCATGCCGCGTAGCGCCGACTTATATATAGGAGGATTCACATAAATCGGTTGAAGGGACTCTTGGGGCTCGATGTCCCCATTCTGCAGGGAGGCATGGCGTGGTTTCGGAAGCGAACCTCACGTCTGCCGGCATCAATGCAGGCAGTGCCGGCGCATCATCTCAACCGGCGGACGCACGACGGAGTATACGCGTGATGATTGCCGCTGCCGCAGTCTGACAGATCCGGCCGTTCGGGGTAAACATCATGCTCATGGCGCCCAACAGGAAGAGATCGTGGATGTCATCTGCGAGAAAAACCTGCATTAAATCACGCTCGGTGCAGGCAGCCCCGTCCGTACTTTGAAAACTTCGCGGCGGGAGTCAAGGTCATTCCCGTCGTGCCAGGCGTAAAAAGCTCGCAAAGCGCGTCGAGGAAAAGGACGCCGATGCCATCGTCGTCGAGGGCATGGAGGCGGGCGGCCACATCGGCGTCCTCGACGATGCCGCTGATGGAACAGGTCATCCCCGGTCTCACTGCCCGTGAACGGCGGGGAAGTTCAGCGATGGTCGCGGACTCGCAGCTACTGCTCATGGGTGCGGCTGGCGTTCAGATGGGGACGCGCTTCCTGGTGCCGGTGTCGTCGACCATCCGAATATGAGGAAAAGCTGATCGCAGCGGTGGATGCAGATGCCATCGTGACCCGGGCATCACGATCGGCGGCGCAATTGCGCGGCATCGAAACAAGTTCGCCGAGGACTACGTCGCGCTCAGTACTCCAGGCAAAGGCGACGAAGCGGGAGCTCCTCGACCGTGCGACAGGCACCAATAAGCTGGCGGCGGTCGACAGCAGTGTCGTAAACAGCATGATGCCAGGCGGGTGGTTTTGCCTGACGCGCTGCGAGGTCAGGCCAGTAAAGACCGTCATCGACGATATTTCGTGAGCGCGTGAGACGCTTGCGCACAGTCGATCCTGACTCGAGGAAGGTAAGATAGAATGGGAACCGACAGACGTACGGATTCGCCGAACTCGCGAAACGTGTCACGCTGTCTCAAAGAAGATGGTGCTGCGTCAATAAAAAGTCGTATCGGTGCGCAGTGTCTGGAAAAACAGAGCGTAAGCGGAAGGACAGAGCCCCTCAGAGGGCGAAGTGCGGATGATCGTGAGTGATGATGAGCACAACGGTGCATTACCGTCTCGGTGGTGATCTTTACTCGATGAAGATGAAACGCGAGTGACGCGTGCGTACACAGGACACCAGAACAAGGCTGCCGAAAAATCGGAAAGCCACCGAATGCTATGCGGCGATGCGGCCGGCAGCTGTCGCGGCATGGCGAAGGGCGATCAACGATCGGGCAAAACAGACGGGCCGTAAAGACCGCTGGGGCGGCTTTGGCGGATTCCGCGGCATGAGCTGCGCAGTGAACCCTGAGGCGATGCGGCGGACACATTGCGTGAATATAATGGCTTTATGATGTGTGCCAGGACAATGTTCCAGAAGAAGAAAGCACCAGGATGACTTTTATCCGAAATTTTTGAGGTGCAGGGGATGCGTTGTACGAATATGCAGCTGCTGGCTGCTGACTCGAACCTCGTTTTATTTGCCGTGACGCCGACGCGGATGCGGACTACTGGGTGGCATGCCGCTCGGCAACTGTCTCTTGCCGTTGTGCCGAATCCCGCTTCCTCGTTTACGGCGAGGGAGATACATACAACGGGCGGGATGCGCGAGGCGTTGCTCGAACTATCGTTTTGGGGAATGCCTATGGACGGTTCACGATCAAAGGGCGGCGTGCTTCAGTTCGGTACGATTGGCAAGGTGTTTCCGGCGCGGTCAGTTAGAAGCAGAACAGTAAAAACGGCGGTGATCTGCGTTTTGTCCATACCTGCCGTCCACCCTGCTCCGTCGTGCGCGACGGCGACACCTGCCTCGGTAAAGGTCTTCCTTATCGTTCATGATGGAGGCGGCGTGGAGCGATCTCAGGCCGAGATGCCGACGATGCCGGCAGGGCGTCGATCTCGCTGGTCCATCTCGGGCAGGAGATGGAGACATAGTGGGTAAGGGCGGGCTGATCACACCAGTACTCCCGCACAATGTGATCGGTCGCCCGCATCCCCAGGAGGACGAGCGCGCTCCGCTCTCTGCCGCTGCAAAGATGCTATGCGGACGGCTGCTGCGTCACTCTCATGCCGAGGATGGGGGTGGATGGATTTAGCGGCGTGGCGTGCACGGCAGCGCGACGTTCTGCGTTTCCATGACAGCAGCAGGCAGTACACATCGATACAGCGTTCTTCTGTCATGGCGGAGATGATGGCGTGGAGTTCGGCGGGCCAGTTCCTCTCCGCCAGAGAGAAGGCAGAGTGCTGCCTGCTGTTTGACAACGAACGGATATTCCCCCGTGATTCCTACCAAGCTGTACCGCGTGCTCCGGAACCCGAGACTGTGAATCGGCACGAGATTGTCGAGACGATACTGTGCCGCAGCATCCATCACCGTACGGTTTGGTGCCGGAGATGTCGTATGTATTTTCCTCAGTTGCTGAGGAGGCGGGGAAATATTCTGTGCGGCAGGAGAAAGGGCTCGCAGCAACATATCGGTGAAAGCGTCCGTCGCCGCCTTATGCCCTGAAACATCAACTCCAGCATCCGCAGGGGCAATCGACGATCCGCCGCCGCCGCTCAGGCGGATGTCGAGCGCAACGTGGGGTGATCCCAGATGGCGCGGTGCGTGGGGCTGAGAGTGCTCCGTCGGTGATGCGTGGGATGCCGAGCAGCGTGCGCGGTTCAGTACAATGGCGTGCGCGATAGTGCCGCTGATGTCATGTTGCGCCGTCCAGAACAACCAGAATGGGGTCGCGCGGCGGCGCCGAGAGATGATACCCGCAATGCAGCAAACTCAAAGCCGCCGACCTTAGCGATGCATCGATACCGTCCTGCGGATTGGGCTGATTGACGGCGAGCGCACGCTACTATCTCCACTGGCGTTGAACGCTCATCGGTATTTGCCCGCGCTGTGCCTCCTCAGGGGTGAGGCGGAGATGGCGGCGGTGATGGCGGCTACTCGATGTCGTGTTCGAGATTCCCATCTCGCCGGGCGAAATCGCGTCGCCGCGTGCAGCACAGTCCGCCGCAAGACCGATCACGTCTCGGTGCCTGTATTGCCTGTGCGTGCGTCATGGCAGCACCGCGGTCATGTTTTCGTCCCGCGTGCAATGCTGCAGTGAAGCAGAGTCGGGGATTCGCCGTGTCGGCATTGACGCCGAGATCAGCAACGCAGAGACGGGCGGGGACGTAGTTGGCGACGGCGTTTGCCGCGCCGCCGCGTGCCATCAGATGATTTGCACATCATGTTCAGCGTCGTCTCGGCGGGTACACACGACGCTCTCTGCGGCAACACCGTGATCGGCTTTTGGGAGATGACGACCTCGTCTGCGGCGGGCGGGATGGCGGCTCACCGTCAGTGCAATATGAGGTAGAAATATGTGAGCTGCCAGTGAATCCCGCTGCGCGTGCAGGGCGCAAGCGGTCACGCGGCACGGGCGAGCGCATCATCAGGCACGCAGTGATGGCGATGGTGCTGCAGGAGATTCATGCGTTCTTTTTCTCCTTTTCCATACGCTTCGAGGGAGGCCCGATGCGGCCGCGTTCTTCGTCGATGCTGATGACCTGCGTCGAGAGTGTCGCCGACGGGAAGTACGTCGAGCGGATGGTTTACTGCGGCGGTGGCTCATCGAGATATGGTCCGCCTGTTTTCAATGTCGATGGATGCGCGGGGTCGGATGATGTTGCGTACTGTTCGCTGATGATCGTTGCCGACGGCGGGTCGGAGGGCTTTTTCTGCCGGTATCGCGGCGCGGGCGAATCTCGCGGAGGCGCGCCGGGCGTGCGGTGGCTTTCAATATGTCGGTGACGGTCGGGATGCCCGCAGCTGAGTTTTTGGTGCTGTGGGCTGGTGTGGATGCGGTCTGTTTTGGCGGTCTGGGAGATTTGTTGCGGTCGCTGAGATCGTCTCATGCATGAGTTCGGTGAAGGTATGGGTGATAGTGTATGGGACTCGGATGGATAGCATTGCGTCAGGCTGTGTTCCCGTCGTGGATGTGGAATCCCGCGTTGTGTAATGGCGCATCGCCGAGGCGGGCGATCTTTCGGAGGCTGCGGTTTTAAGTGTCCGTGCTTGTTGCGGTGGCGACGATGTTTTTAGCAATCGTGGTGTTGATGCCCTGTACGGCCGATTGGTGCGGGGAGGCGGTGTGAGGTCGCGCCGACATGGTTGACTGCGTCTGACGGTGGCGTCGAGCGTTTCCTTGAGTTGTTCTGGCTCATCATGCTGATACTGTCCGACACCGGTGGCCTGTGGGTCGATCTTGGCTGAAGCTCTGCGAGCGGATCACACGCGGCGTGATGGATACAGCGCGAAGTCGTGACATCGTGGTCGGCAGCTCTTCGCTTTGCGAGTTGGGGAGGCGGGGTGACGGTGCGCTGCTTCGTTTCGTGATGAGATAGTGTACGTTTCTTCCACTTATTCGTGCGGATCAATTGCCACGGCAGTTGCTCCCTCATAGGATGCCATTGCCGTTGCCGATGGAGATGAGGCGTGTTCATGTTCTGCTACGAGCTTCTCACCGCCTTGCGGCTGCTGCGCCGCGCTGTCGCTCTGTGTCACCTGAATGACGCCGCTCGCTGGACGTTGCCCGTTGCGTCGTTGACCGCCATCTTGCATCCCGTGCGGTAGCCAGGATCATCAGCATTCGTATGCCCACTAGCAGGGGCTGCGGAGCAGCTGGCGCAGATTATGTCCAAAGATGCGGATCGCCTTTTCCTCGCCTGTGCCGTCAGGTCGGCGCGCAGTTCACGTCGTTTCAGTGCAGGAACGAGGAGACGCTTGTAGCCGTCCTCTACATCGCGCGCAGCTCCTCGGTGGAAATGGGCGTCGATGGATACGCCAGCTGATCCATTCGATGTTTTCTCGTGATCTGATGCTGATGTGTGCGGTCAGAGAGCCCTTCTTTCACCGCGGTTGATGGCGAGGATCGGTGAGGGAGAGGTGCGGGCGGGCTCGTTGTGGCAGTCGTGCATCTGAAGGTATCCGTGCATCCCGGCGTGTGTGTTGAGGTCGTTTCAAGTATGGCAGTTTTCAGGTATGTATCGCGCAAGTACGGCACTGCTTCGTCCATGATCTTCTCGGCGAGGATGTCGCGTGCCTGCAATTTGCATCGGCAGGGGAGGACGTCCTCTGCGGATTTACATAGGTGGCGGCGTTCCTCGGCATTGCCTTTGGTCTCTGTTGTAGGGTATCGCGTTTGTGAGGTTCGTCCCGCGCTCGCGATGCTATGGAGGGCGTGTGGTTTTGCTGGGGACGGTGGGATCCTCTGGTGTCTGGAGTTTTTCGGCGGTCGGTTTCTTGCGCAGCTCTCTTTCGGCTTCCTGCTCCTCGATGCGCGTGAAGTTTCTCCTCCTGCCGCTTGAGGACTGCAGATGGGTGAGTGCTCCTGCGCAGCGTCTGTCCTCGAGAGGACGGTTGCCTCTTTGCGGTAGCGGGCGATGAACGGATGTATTGCCTTCGTCGAGGAGTGATGACGGATTCGACTTGTTTCTGAGCGGATGGAGCTCATGGCAATTGGCTTGACAGGAATATCGGAAATACGCATGACATCCAACCTTTCTCTTTGGCGGATTCCGTCATCATTATAACATGATGCGGTGCAAAAGTCACAGAAAATCAATCGACATGGACTATTGACAGAAACCCATGGATTAGAGATATTGTAATACAAACTAATAATGACTGGTGGAAAGTAGAAAATAGGAATAGTTATGCGTAGACGAACCATGTTAACACCGGGCGAAGTGACAGATATTCTTCGTCGAAACAAAAAGAAGGTAACGTCTGGTGCCGTCTTGCGTTGTCTATGCGGCACTGGCACAGACGACGGAGCATGCCCGACGCATGAGACGCTCTATAAAGAGCTGCGTCCGGAACCATCCGACGATGAGCTTGGCTGCGGTCTCTAAGTCGCTCGATGCGTTTTGTGAGATCGGCATCGTACGTGAGCTGAATGTAGGTGAAGAGGCATTTCGCTACGATGCGGACATATCACCGCACCCACGTTCGCGTGTGTTCTTGCGACACGGTTGCCGGATGTGCCGATTGATTCGCTCCTCAAGCTTTTGATAAAAATGTGGCATCTGTCACAGGGTGTCGAGTGTCTCCCAACAGATGTATTTCTTTCGGTTACTGCCCGGCGTGTCAGATAGGCTGATACAAAGAACTCCTCCGTGATCATCCGTCTTGGATGATCGCGGAGGAGGTCTTGTTTAGTGTCGGTTTCGGCGGGCAAGCGATGCGTATATCACTGGCTCCTGCTGTTTTTATTTTACGGATGGGCGCGACGCGTTGTGTCGTTTTGGGACGTATCTCGACAACGTCTCGGAGAGTCACCGCGGCGGAGATGCGTGCTCTTCATCTTGGCCCGGCTGGAAAATTTTGCGCAGTGCATGGGCAACAGGATCAAGTGAGACATCCCTCACGGCAGAGGGTAGATGTCGAGCGAGACAGTGCCGCCAGAGTCAGGGTGTGCGTGAACGGCGATGACGCGTCCATCCGGCAATAGTGCCAGCAGGGAGATATGCCCGCCGCCCCTGCACATTGCTGAGATGACCTGTACAGGCGCGAGGAAACTCCAGCGTGCGGAGAGCATTGGTAACGCTGCTGCACAAGGACTGCTCATCGCTGCACCGATCACCTTTTGCAGTGCATAAAAATCAACGGTCAGCAGCCTTGATTGAATGTCCATCCCTTCCAGTTCCTTTCTGAAATATAATCTTTGTATTCATTATAGAGGAAAAGAGCATAGGGCATACGTCAAGAAATATGGGAAGATCATCGACCAGCTGTGTGTGCGGGAAGGAAGAAAGCTAGCTCATTATAAGGAATCACTCACAAAATGAAGTTTGTCAGATTGCGTGCAGCTTTTCCTTCTGCATAAGATAGGACCGTGATGTGGAGTGTAATCTGTGAGGAGTTTCGTGCCAAACCGCCTGAGGCGTGTCAGACCTGATGGCAGGGGTTATCAGTGATTCTTAAAGAAATTGTGCTGGAATAATGATAAGCTGAATTTATTCGTGTCGAGTCAAAATCTCATGGAAAACCTTCTGGCGCTATACCGATTCTGCACGTCTGTTATTAGGAGGTCCGCGAAAAATCGATCGCAGCAAGAAACTAATCGATCACCAGTCCATATGAATGCTGCTTTGCGTATGCGGAAAGGAGCTTCATTCACAATGTTTGGCCTTTTTGGTGGAAATGATATGAGGATTTGACCTTGGAACCTTAAACATCGCTCGTTCACGTCAAGGAGATCGTGGAATTGTGCTGCGTGAGCCGTCCGTGGTTGCGATAAAAAGCGACACAGGGGACGTTCTTGCGTGGTGGCTGCGCAGCAAAGCAATGATCGGGCGCACCAGGGCAACATTGTGGCTGATTCGCCCAACGAAGGACGGAGTCATTGCCGACTTCGACGTGACGCAGGGCAGTGCTGAAGTACTGTCATCCGCAGCAATGCGTTCTAAGTCGTTCGTTCGTCCGCGCGTGGTGGTCGGCGCGTGCCCTCAGTCACCGAGGCAGAAAAGCGTGCCGTCATTGACGCTGCACACAGCAGGCGGGCGCACGCGAGCGTATCTCATCGAGGAGCCGATGGCTGCGGCAATGGTGCGGGACTTCCCCGTTGAAGAAGCGACGGGAGTATGGTCGTCGATATCGGCGGAGGCAGACGACGGAGATCGCCGTGATCTCGCTCGGCGGCATCGTCACGAGTTGCTCCATCCGCATCGGCGGCGATGAGATGGATTCCTCCATTGTCCAGTACATCAAGCGTATGGATAATCTCGCGATCGGTGAGCGTACGGCGGAGGAATCAAGATATCGGTTGGCACGGCGATTGTGACGCCGGGATACGGATCGTACGATGGACATTCGAGGACGTGATCTCGTGGAGTGGTTCGCCAAAAGACGCTCACCGTTCATGCGAAGGAGATTCGTGAGGCACCGAATGAGCCAATCTCATAAAAATTATCGATGCGGTGAAGAGTACATGAGAAGACACCTCCGGAGACTTGCTGCAGATGGATGGATCACGGCATCATGATGACGGGCGGTGGTGCGTCCTCATGAACCTCGACAAGCTTCTTTCACGCATGAGACGGGGATGCCCGTGCTCGTCTCCGAGGCACTGTCTGCGTCGGTGAGGGGACAGGACGCACGCTTGAGAACATCGGACTGCTCAGAACGTCTATGTCCTCAAAGAAATTGAGCAATGATTGACCGACTCGAACGGGCACGACAATCCGGGCGCAAGATCTGGGCACTGCTCTTTGTTCTGCTTGCACTTCTGTGTGATCTTCGTTTGCGCGCGCGGGCGATTCCAGGCGACAGCATCAACGAGCACGGTGGGGACGATACTTGCCCTTTGAGATGGTATCATCGTTCGTCGGCCAGCAAATTCAAACCATTACGGCGAATGTATGGAAATCGCAACTGCACACGAACAAAATAAGATGCTCAAAAGCGAAGTAGAGCAGCTGCGTCAGCAAAATACGACAGCAGCGGAGTATGCTGCAGAGAATGAACGACTGCGCGAGCTCCTTTCCTACAAGCAGGGCGCACATCAATTCGATGCTTCTTGCAGCGCGCGTGTCATGGTGGCAGAGATACAGCACTCTGGACGAGTATGATTGTTGTCGACCGCGGATCGAAGAAGAACGGTGTGCGCGAAAATATGCCTGTAGTCACCAGGACAGGGAGACTTGTGAGGAGCGTGTGACGAAGGTCGGACCCGTCTCCTCCAAAGTCCAGCTCATTCTCGATGCACGTTCTTCGGTTCGGGCGACTGGTGCCAGCGCTCGAAGTCGTGCGTGTGACGGGGATGCTTAGCGGAGACAATGGATAACCCTTTATATGCTGCAGATGGTCGACATCCCACGAAATGCCGATGTGGGAGGATGGAGATGCTGTTGTCACGTCAGGTTTTGGCGGTATCTATCCGAAAGGAAATTGCCGTGCGTGTTTCTGCGCAGCACAGTGATGACAGTGGCCCGTTGCCAGGTTGCCGTCGTCGAGACGGCGGTGGATTTTTCGGCGGCTTCGAGGGATAAGCGGCGATCATCACGGCTCCGCATGAGCTCCTCCTGCGCCGGTCCGGCCTGCCCTCAGTCCGCTGAGGCTGCTGCGCAGACATCTCGGCAGCTGACACAAAGGCGGCGTCACGGTGATATCTCGCTTATTCATCCTTCTTTTTCCTCGCTTGTCCTTCAGTTCTCCTTTCTTCCACTCATTTCCATCTATGGTATTGTCCCTGGATTTGCTGCTCCTGGCGACAGTATCACTTTTCTTTTGAGAGGGAGGTGTATGGGGGCTTTTTGTCGGATTCTGCCTTGAGATGGTACGGACAGGCATTCTCTTTTTGGACTGGATATGTACTTGTTGACGTTGGTGGGCTTTTCGGGCGATTTTCAGATCGGGGTGCTTCAGGAGCAGTTCCGTCTTGACAGCTTCCATTGCTGACTGACGGCAATGTTGAAGTATTTCTACCGGCACCGATCATATATTGACGCTTGGCTACCGTTTCAGTGTTTTGCACATGGGCCGCATCTTCTTTGTTTTGCTTTTATTCCAGGTGATCTTCGCCTATCCGATTCATTAGCAATGTTTCAGATTGACCGACGCGTGCGCCTTGCCCCAAACTAAGCGTTTTCTCAGGTGTGACTGTGAACGAAAATGAAGATTTCAGCGGACGCCTGCACATTCTCGAGTCTGTGATTGCTCTCGTATTGCTGTGCTCATCGGGCATGCCGGATACGCAGAATCTGGCGAAGGGAGTTACACCCGTCGTGCCGAGGACATCGGATCCGCATTATTCCGGCAGAGGCGGCACGCGGAACGTTCTTCGACCGCAACCGGTGAACTGCACAGTCTACCGAATCGCCTGGTTTTACGGTGTCGCGCTCCTGCCGCTGACTGAACCGATTCCTCCTGAGGTGATCGAGGAGCGTGTTTCGAAGCTACATCAATAGTGCCCGTCGCGAGATTCAAAAGAAGATCGATGCTCCAGCCGTCGGCTTTGAGTCATCCGTATCCAGGGGCGATGTGCTTCCCTGGATGTTGTCACCACTGGCTGAAGAAACAGAAGGATGGCTACCCTGGTGTTGTCATCGAGTGCTTCCCGTGCGTGATTCCACATGGTGAATATGCGGGTCTACGTCTTTGGCTATGTGAGTGAAATCAACGAGATGGAGCTTGAAAAACGCAAGGATGGGGGATACAGTCCGGCGATATCATCGAAATTTGGACCGGAACGTGTCTATGACCAAGGAGGTTCCGTGGCGTCGGGGCGGCGATCAGGTAGAGGTCGATGTGTCGGGACGCAGCGGAATTAACGGACGCGAGTCCCCGTGCCGAGACGATCTAGTCCTTACCGTTGACGAAAAGCATATACAGGGGTTGGAGTCGCTGTCGATGTTGGCTCTTATTGTCCGCGCGCGTGCTGCCGTATGATCACGGACGGGAGGTGCTCGCCATGGTCGCTTCGCTCGCATTTAGCAAACCTCTTTGCGGGCGGCATCTCCGCAGAACTGGAACGTACTCAAACAACCCATTTCACCCCATGGATAACAAGCGATTACGGGAGTATCCGCCGGGCTCGACATTTAAGATCGTTACGGGCACAGCAGCGCTTGCAGAGCACAAGGTGACGCCACTGAGAAAGGATTCGACTCCGGCCGCCACTGGATCATTCCCAAGACAAATGCAGGCGGCGAGGCGCTCTGTTGGATCAACTTCCAGCAGGCAATGGCACACTCGGATAATGTCTATTTCTACGAGATGGGCAATCGTCTCGGTGTTGATGCGCTCGACGTTATGCGCGTATGTTCGGTCTGGGGCAGCGGATGGGGATTGATTCGTTATTTTGAGGCGGAGGGCTGGTGCAATCGCCAAATACATAGAGGCAGACAACTGCGGATGACAGGGTATCTCTCGAGACGTTTCGATGCGCGATTGAGTCAGGGGTTCACAGACGCCATTGCAGGCGGCGGTAGTGGTCATGGGAGAGATTGCGTGCGAACGAGCGCGTTATCAGCCGCATCTGGTTCAGCGTTGTCGATGTTATCCACGGGACTACGGTGCGTGAGTTCCAGCTTTCATGCTCTCCGAGCTGATGAGTGTGTACAGGTCCGTAAATGTCGTCAGGTGGGACGTTTATGAAGTGCCAATAAGATCTGGTACGGCGGCGGGCGTGTTCGCCCGGATTTCCGATCGACATTGCGGAAAGACAGGGGACGGCGGAGAACTCGCAGGGACGCTGATCACGGCTGGTTTGCGGCGTATGGACATTCGTGCGTGAGTCCAAACATCGTCGTTGCGTGATCGTATTGGAGCAGGGCGGTTTTTGGCTCGATGTCGCCCGTGCCCGATCAGACGCCAGATCCCGGAGGCGGCATTTCCGGTCTGGACGCGTGACAGCCAGACGTAGGGAAACAAGTGAGGGATGAAATGAGCGAGGATAAGATCAAGATCAAAGGGAGAAATGACGCGGACGTCGCTCGGGCTCCCGCCGCCATGCGCCCTTTTCGGAGTCATGAGGAGGAGCTGGGAAGAAAGCTGGACTCGCGAGGTTCTTTCCTGCGCGGCACGCTGGTGCGGGTGCTCGCGATTACGCTTCTCTCGAGGAGGAGCTGCTGAGCTGCAGAGCTTTCTCGAGGACACACGCTCGATCTGTCGCTGGCAAAGCCGGGCAACTTGCCGCTGCCGTCTTGCCGGCTGTCCTGCGGCGCGTGGGTGCAGCGACGAAGCAGCATCAGGCGCGGCGGATGCATCGATCGGCAGCGCATGCCTGTCGTTGATAAAGACGCGCGCGGCCGGGCGAGCGGTCGAGACGGAGGCTCCGGTCATCGTCTCGGCAACGTCAACTCGGTGCGCAGATCACCGCGGGCGGGAGCGTCGATGTTCGCGGTACATGCCGCGTGTGAGTCCATGCGGTGCAGCAGGAGACTGTATCGGCATTGACATCGCGGACCATCTGCTGCCAACGCAGATTCGTGCATCGCAGAAACTACGTGGCACGGTCGCCAGGATGAGCTGGAGGACTGCGGCAAGGCAGAGCGCAGCCTGGCGTCAGAGACGGTCGGATTGTCATTGATCAATGAGAGAGGTGTTCTGAAAGTATGGCAGATTCGGCGTGGTGACATCAGCGCAGGAGGCGTCGGAAGGCGGCGACGACAACGAACTTTCCGGCAAAGTCCGGTGTGACAGGCGCGGCAAAGAGTGTCCGTCCTGATTGATACCGATACGACTCAGTAATCTAGACCTCCTGCTCGGACTCGAGACTCGCATCGCACGATCTCGTCGATGTGACCTCAGGGCGTGTGCCGTACAAGAAGGCGCTCGTGCGTCACAAGAAGCATGACTCACTCTATCCTCCCGCCGACCTCTGCGGGTCACGACAGAGGTGCCGTGATCCCTGAGGAGCTGGCGACACGTCTGCGAGGAGCCATGCCGTGCCGCTCCTGCGATCGTCATCATCGACTGGCCCCGCGAGGCGATTGAGCAGGGGTTCAGGGCGGCGTGCTGCTGCTGATACGGCGATCGTCGTCACGATGCTCGGAGATCTCGGCGCGGTGCGGCGATGCGGACAAGATCATCGGTGAGCTTGGAGCGCGCGGACAAGGAAGGACATCCGCCTCGTTAGTCGCTTACCGCATCCGTCTGAATGATCGATTGAAAAAGACGATATGCTCGATATGGACGGATATCGAGGAGGTTCCTCTCGGTTGTACGTGCATCGGGCAGATTCCAGCGGATGATGAGATGGTCGTAACGAGCACTGAACCGCGGCGAGCCATGACGATCGCTGTGGATTCTCCAGAGCAGGGCAGGCATATCTCGATGTGTTGCGACGTCTCTGCGGCGAGTGACGTTCGTTCCGTGAGTCGATGAAGGAGCGCTGGGAGGACCAGTCGGGAGCAAAGCTCTTTGGGAGAAAGTAAGGAGGCGTTGGCGTAGTTGGAGGCATCTGAGACAGACTTTCTTTGGTAAAAGGAACGCCCGGCGATGTGCGCCGCCGCGTCTGCAGGTCGGTAATATCATCAACGACGGGCAACGTCCCCCGGAGATCGAGGGACAGTCATGCGCGAGATCGCTATGAGTCATTTTCAAAATGTACAGATATCGACACAGCGCGAGTGGAGTTTCCGCGCTCGGAAAATGATAATGATGCGCGCGCGCTCGTCGCTCAACATCCTACGTTCGTCAGCGTTCACAGCACGCGCAGCGATCTATCGCATCGACGATGATGATTTCTCTCGAAAACGGCTCCTGCGCCGAACGGATCATGACGCTGATTCTTGCGGCGGCGGCGAGGTCGTCAGTCATGAGTCGTCATCACATCGGCAGTGCGACTCACGTCAACACGCCGAGTGAGTGAAACTGCTACTGGTTTCGTTCCAGACGGCAGGGCATCTCGATCATCGTGGACATCGCCGTCGCGGCTATGTTCTGATGAATTTTCTACGATCTCAAGATACTTGCAGCGGTGCCGAATCACTTTCTACGTGTTCAATCATGATCCTGCTCGATTCTGGTCACTGCGTTGATCGGGCGGGCGGCGCTTGTGCGCAGCGAGATCGACTTCATCTCGGCGGTCACGCTGTTTCGTCGGAGTTTCGAAACTCATCATGATCATCGCGCCGCCTTGCTGGAAAGCGCGGAAGATTACGTCAGCCAGTCGGATCTGCGTTGCCGGCTATGTCGACGCACACTCGTGTTCCTGCTTGTCCTGGAAAGCAGCGGACTTGGCACCTCGCTCGGTTTCCTTTCTGGCGATCTTTCTTCGGATGGTCTTTGCGGCGGGGAGTCAGCCTCGCGCACTTCTCGTACGGATCTTCGCCGGGACTCGCGCAGCTTGATGCACGTGCTGGCATTTCTCGAGGACTGCAGAAAATGCGCATCATGGTACTTCGTGGATCCGAAACGTTGATCCGCTCGCGCGCGGGCTATCGCCATCATCTGGTCGAAGACGCGGTCGCTCGCCGCGTCTTCGGGCAAAGGGCTGTTTTCGGCGGACGCAGAGTCAGCTGAACTTCACTGCCGGAGAACCATACGGACTTTCATCTTCCGTTGTGAGAACTTGGCTTTGCCGGCGCTGCCGTGCTGCTCCTGCTCTATCTCACCGTGCTGGCTGGGATACGAGATCGCGCCAGGATGCGAGGCGATACCTTCGGACGTCTGCTTCGCGGTCGCATCGCTCGATGATCGCATTTCCACGTGCTCTCGTCACCGTCGCATGACGATGGGATTATGCCCGTTACAGGCATACTGCTGCCGCTCGCGGGCTACGGCGTGAGTCCAGCCCACTGACGATATACATGCATGGCGTCGCGATCCTGCTGAACATTCAGCTGCGGCGGCAAAAGCTGCTCTATTTGAGGAATCACTGGTTATCAGTGCTTCCTGAAACACTCCAGGGCTGTCTGCCTTCGATTGGCGGCAGTCCCTTTTCTTGTGAACTGACACAATGTGGGGATAACGACAATGGTGCGTCCTCGATCACAGCATGCTGCAGTCGTTGCGAAAGCCGCGCGCTATACTGTTTGCGGCGAGATGGAACGCCGTCAAAGGACGGGACGGCGTCGAGCGCGTAATTTAGTCACTTGGCTCTGCCCGACGTCTCGCGAGGTCGGCGCGAGCAACCTCGTCTCGCGATCCTCCACGAGATCCTGAAATCGCCGTGCGGATATCGCGGCAGAGCGCTGCTCATGCTCGTGGATCGATATGGAGAGGAGATGCGCGAGAGAGATACCGCTCTTTTCACTGGAATCTCGCCACGCGATTCGTGCATTTTGGACTTCGTTGGTTTTTCTCTCAATACGAGATGATCTACTCGAATGTGCTGAATATGCTCGATCACTGGGCGATTCCGCTGTATGCGGAGAGCGCGGTGAGGATGTGCCGTTCGTCGTCGGCGGCAGCCCATGCGTTTCCAATGTCGAGCCGATTGCGGACTTTTGACTTCTTCGTCATCGGCGAGGGAGGAGGTACTGCCGGATACTGCGACTTCTTTATTCGGTGGAATGCGGCGGGCGACCGGGCGGACGGACGGGGTTCTTGTCATGCTGCTCGCGGTGGATGGGATCTATGTGCCGTCGTTCTATGCGCCCGTCTACGATGCACGAGGGATTTCGTGCGCGGATGCGCTTCACCCCGATCGCGCCCCGTGATCTACAAGCGCGTGGTGAGGACAGAACGATGCTGTCCTCGCCAGAGCACCTCATCGTCTACATGGACATCGTACACAACCGTGCCGTAGCAGGCTGTTTCGCGGCGCTCGCGCGGCTGCCGCTTCTGTCAGGCAGGCATGCCTACCGCCCGCGTGAGCGACTACAGGAGGAGACGCCTGCGGCAGATGGCGGGATGGATGATTTCCTCAGCGGCTACGATGAGAATGAGCCTGACTCGCTCTCCTCGGCGGACTATTCTGCGACGGCTCTGGATGATCTCATCGGGGACTATCGGGATGAGAAGGTCAGCGTCTCGCTTCCGTCTCTGCGCGATCGACAGCTTTCCGTGGAGCTCGCCCAAGGTACAGCGCGTGCAAGTCCGGGCTGACCTTCGCGCCTGAGCGGGGACGCAGCGTCTGCGCGACGTCATCAATAAAGGGGTGACGGAGATTTGCTCCACGGCGTGCGGGGCGATCCGCCACGGGTGGAAGCAGGTGAAGCTCTACTTTTATGATGGGGCTGCTGACGGAGACGGATGAGGGATATCATCGGGATCGCCCGCTCTCGCGAAGAGGTCGTCGATCTCTATACGGAGATTCGCGGACGGCGTGGTGCAAGGTCACCGCTCTCTGTCTTCTGCTTCGTGCCGAAACCCGTATACACCATTTTCAGTGGTTCGGGCAACTCCGATTGAGGAGTTTCAGCGGCGTCAGCAGCTCCTGGCGAGCATATCACGGATCGTGCCATTTACGTTCCACTATCACGACGCACGCGCCTCTCTGTGATCGAGGGGATCTTTGCGCGCGGTGACCGGCGCCGCTGCGCCAGCGCGCTGTACGCCGCATGCGAAACGCCAGGGCAAAGTTTGACGCTGGTCAGGATCTCAACTTCGAGCGATACGCACTATTTCGCCGCATTTGCGGACTGCGGCATCGACTGGTCGTGGTGCAGCCACCGCCGCACTGCTGCACGATCGGTGAACCGCGCTGCCGTGGGCGCACACCTCGCCAGCGTGCTCGAGACGCCTATCTGAAAACGGGTGTGAAAGGCACTCACCGCGTCTCTTACGGAGGACTGCCGCCGTACGCACTGTACGGGCTGCGGGATTGTCCGACGCTCGGCGTCGGTAGCGATCGACGCCGCCGGCGAGGAAGAACGGCAAGAAAGAGCATGAGAGGGACGGGTGTGACTGCTGATCCTGCAGCACAGGGTGTGCCGCAGGAGCGTACGACCGTACACTATCGTGGACTCTCATCACGAAGGGGAGGAGCTGCGCTACGTCTCCCCATCTCGACATGCAAACCTCTTTGTCCGTGCGTGCAAGCGCGCGGGAGCTTCCCATAGCATATTCGGAGGCTGACCCACACCGAAGGTCGCCTTTGCCCTCGAGCACTCTCATTGGGCGCAGCAGGTGATGCGGAGTATGTGGACTTTCGAGATGACAGAGGAACTGCCGCCCTGTGAGGTCATGCAGCGTCTGCGTGCTCAGCTTCCGCGCGGGCGGATCATTCGTCTGCGCCCAGCGAGGAGGAAGCACCGTGCCCTGATGGCGGACGTAGATGAAGACGCTATCGCCTCAAGATCCCTACGAGGAGCTCGCGCCCGTACACGTGAGCGTGCGCCGCTACAACAGTGCCGCGCACGCCGTATGGGAGAGCGTGACCCCGAAGAGAGCCGCAGCATAGAGACGAAGGAATACATAAAAGGCACCCATTTCCTTTCAGTACAATGGATGCCTCATTCTCTGGATGAATCTTACTTGTCACTCCGGCGGGCGGTGTGAAAGCCATCGAGGTGCTCAGCGTGATGGCACGGGACTTTGCTCTGCCAGTCGAGTCCTGCCGAGGCCGCAGCCGTGCGCGCGCACGGGACTCTTTGCCGGAGGACAGCGCCTCATCGATCGCTGAGGGAGGTACTGAGTCGTACTTCCCTAAACTTCTAATGGCGCGGGCGCAGAGATAAAGACCTGCATCTTCGCATCCTCCGCCGATCGCGCATCAATCATTCTGTGCCTGCATTGTATCCAGCACGATGGCCTGTCAACTTCTTCGCCGCGATGCTAGAGTTCACGACGGCGAGACCTCGGACGGTGCATTGCGGAACGCCCGCGAGCATGGACGCCTCGGGCAGATCCGGAGGTGCAATTACGGCAGACACGATTCAAAAGTACCCGTCAGATGCCGCCTGTACGCCGTAAAATCCGCCGCCATAGTAGACGATCGTTCAGATACATTTCGAGGATCTCACTCTCTGCACAGGCAGGCGATCTCGATGTCGAGGGCGAGCAGCGGCTCCTCGGCTTTGCGTGTAAAGGTCTGTCGCTGCCAGAAAAGGTTCTTCACCAGTTGCGCGTGATCGTACTGCGCTCCTCGTGCGTCGGTGTTGGATGTTGACGAGGTCAGCGCATTGCCACGCCCGTCATGTCCGAATCCATGGTTGCTCATAGAAACGGCGATCCTCTGCGGCGACGATGGCGTGCTGCGGGTCGAGGCGATGCGGTCGATTGGAGCGTGAGCGCGCGCGGTCGGGCGCGTCGGTGGCGCGTCGTGCAAAAACACGCTGCGAAGTCCGATCGAGCGCATCGGCTGCGCGGATCTCATGCGGCGGATTCGCCGAGCTTTGATGCTGCTCCGCCTCAGGCGGCAGCACGCCGAGCTCACTGCCGTATGCGGAGCAGGCGGGCGCGATCCCGCACAGACGAGAATCAGTATGGAATCAGTATCGCGACGCCCGATGGAGGGGCGTTTTTCCTGCGCTGATAGCTTCTTTCGAGGCGCTGCTTCTGCGCGCGCGTTTTCCTGCGGCGCGGCGACCCTCTTCTAATCGTGTCGTTCATATCACTGCATTTGGTATGTAGTCCTTTCAAAATATATGGTTCGGATCTCATCGCATCTCCTCGAGATTCCGGTAGGGCTTGAGGCGGATGTTGTAGCCGATAAAAGACGAGGTGGCGGCGCGGCGGAGTCTTCGATGAAAGACATCCGCACCGTCGTGATAAAAGAAGATGTTATAGCTGTTGTTGCGTCGTCGGATGAAAATCCGGCAATCTGTATGTGGTCGACGATTACACATCGGTCGCGCGCATCCGCAGGGATAATGAGCTCCGCAGCCAACGCGCGGACGCGTGGAGAGTGTGAGATGTCACGCCGTCCGCTTTCATCGATCACCAGTCCCTCAAAACTCCTCGCGGGAAGAAAGGCTCCGGGCGAAAATGAGAAACCCGACGAGGCTGCGTATGTGCGGATGGCGAGATGTACCGCCGAATATGATTGCGTCAGTTCGCCCGAAAAAGAGAACCATATCGGTATGCGCCGCTCGCTGTCCGCATCACTGCAATGCCGCGTGCGAGAAAGGAAATGAGGCGACGACGGATATCATTCCTTGGGAATTGATCCAGGGAATATCGGCGTGGCGAGTCTGCCCCTCGATGAGACAAATTGGTCAGCTTCCTCGAGTGACGTTGTATTTATTTTGAGCAGGATGATGTCTGCGTCGTCTCTCGATGATCGTCGAGCTTTTGACGTATCGCTTAAGAACAGGCAGGGACGTAGCATCGCTGGAGGATATTCTCGGGCTGCCGTCCGATGCGGCAACGTTGAAATGTAAAGATTGATTTCCGTGGTGCTGCTCAGAATCACTGCCATTGTCTTACTATATTATATCTCAAAGCGGAGTTTTCTGAGTATATTTATCAAATATTTTGCAGGGCGGCTACAATTTGCCTGTGGCTTCATGCTATAATGGGAAAGAAAATGCAGAAAGCAGGATATAAACAACTGTGAAATTGACGCTTGGCGCTCTTTCCCGCGATGTTCGCGCCGAGCGTGTTCCGGCAACAGCATCATCAGCGGCTGCAGGCCTGGCGCGGGATCATCGACATCCACCTGCCACAGATTTCCCGCGACTACGCGACGAGATAAACACTTGTCATCATGGCATGTGGACGATACGCCGATGCGGCGCCAGGAGGCGGGCTTATGGTGCTGAAACCCGAAGCCCATGTACGCCGCCGTGCGGCGGCATATATGGAAGACCGCTGCCTATGCGGAGCTCGCTGCTGATCATCTTTTGATCCTGCAGGCGAGGTGTTCACCAGCGGACGGCAAGAGACTCGCATCCTATGAGCAGCTGGTTGCTCATCTGCCGCGCGTGCGAGCTGATGCGCGCGAGATCTGCGGTCTCGCGAATCGTCTGATCTCCGTCGGCGATTTTGTCCTGACGGGCGGGAGATTCCGCCATGCTGACCGTGGACGCCACAGCGCAGGATGCTGCCGGGCTGACGCGCTCGGCGATCGCCGCATCCGCCGCGACGGACTCCCGCCTCACTGATGGGCTGCTCGGCTGTCACCGTGCACGCGCCACGTGATTTCGAGGCAAGGCCGTGCCCGGCGAATCCTCCTCTCCGGGGAACCATGCCGCGAGATCGCCCGCTGGCGGCACCGGGCAGGCGCTTCTCCACGACGCTGCGGCATCGTCCGGGCTCCTTGCATGCGCGTCGCTGCTCTCACAGGAAGATCGGAGTCAGAGCAGCCAACGGAGCACAGAAAATAAGAATCTTTGCGTGAATCTCGCGAAAATGATATAATAGATTCGATTTGATCTGTCTTGTTTCTATATGCCCGATAGGAGGGCGCGCTGTGACCACCAGTTTGATAGCGAAATCTATCCATGGTGATGGACTTCTACGAGACGACCACTGTCCTATGGATATTTTCCATCAGCGAGACCGCGATGTTCGCGTGGCATTCGGTCTCCGTCACGCTCCGTCCCCGACCAAGGGGCTATGCCATCTTCGCGGGAGCTTCAACTACGTCATCGAGTTCGTGGAGAATCTCTCTTTTCTCCGATGCGGACATTGCCTCTTCACGCAAACAGAACCTTTTCTCTGAGGAATTTCTGGACTTTTGCGCGGTTTCCGCTTCCGCGGTGACATCTACGCGCCATGCCCGAGGGGACGATCATCTATCCCGGATAGGCCGCTCGCGACGATTGTCGCGCCGATCATCGACGCACAGCTTAGCGGAGACGGCGGTCTCGCTTTGAGATCAACCATCAGTCCCTCTCGTCGCGACGAGCATCGCGCATCGTGCGTGCTGCGAGGGCGCAAAGGTGCGGACTTCGGCGCGCGGCGTACGCACAATATGGATGCGGCAACCTATGGGCGCGCGCCGCGTACATCGGCGGCATCGACGCGGCGGCGACGGTCTCAGCGGGCAGCAGTTCAATATCCCATCTCGGTACCATGGCGCACAGCTGGGTCATGTTCTTCGAGGATGAGTACACGGCGTTCAAAAATATGCAGAATCTATCCGCGAGGCGACGTCTCTCGTCGGCACTTGACGTGCTCGCTCAGGCATCCCAAACGCCATTCGTTGCCCTTACGAGGTTCTTGCGCCGCAGGGACATCGTCTGCAGGCGTGCGTGTGGACTCGGGCGACTCGCCTATCTCGAAGCGCTTTCGGAAAATACTCGATAAGGCGCGGAGGACTGCAGATCATCCTCGAACAGCCTCGACGAGTTCACCATCTTTCCTCCCTCCTCCTGCAGGGGCACGCGTGGACAGCTTTGGCGTCGGCGAGCGACTCATCGCGGCTAAGTCCGACCCTGTCTTTGGCGCCGATGTATAAGCTCGTCGCCGTGGAGGAGGACGGCGTTTTCAGCCGCGCATCAAGATGTCGGAGAACGTCGAAAAACTGGCGAATCCCGGACTGAAGGATATCTACCGTATCTGCATGTACCATCACGGGCGGTCGCGGACGCGATTGCCGTGCGGGGCGGACAGATCGACCTCACAGCCGTTCCGCTATGTTGACCCGCGTAAGCCGCCGACTCCCGCTTTCGAAGGCGGGGCGGCGGTGAACCTGCGCCGTCTCTATGTCGAGATGGAGAGCGTGTCGGTTGCCTCTGGAGGAGATTCGCGAATACGTGCGCCGTCAGCTCGCTGAGAGATCTGGCCGGAGGAGCGGCGGTTTGAGAATCGCACCGCCACGTACTCGATATGACGCCGGACTACTATGGGCTGAAGATGGGGCTGCTCGAAGAGGTGCGCGGGAAGCACAGCTGACAGGAAGGATAAAGAGGGATGCACGTGATTGCAGGGAAAAGCCAAAATACTGGGTGTGATCGGTGCGCCGATTGCACGGCTTTATCGCCGATCGCCAGGATGCGGCACTGCGAGGCAGGTGGACTATGTTTTCGGCGTTTCCGTGCACCGCGAGGCACTCGCCTCGGCGGTATGCGGACTGCGTGACGCGGGCGTGGCGAGGTTCAACGTCACAATTCCGTTCGAAGACAGAGATCATGCCGCTCCTCGATGCGCTGAGCGAGGATGCACAGCGTATCCGGGCGGTCAATACCGTTGTCATTTCGGCGGACGGGAAGATGACGGGGCACAATACTGGATGTGACAGATTCCGCGGGCTTTGCTGCGCATGGCGTCGCACTCGCGGGAAAAACGCGCCGTCCTCATTGGCGCGGGCGGTGCGGCGCACGCCGCCCTCTGGGGACTCCTGCGCAGCAGCGTGTCCTCGTATCATCGGCGTGCGGAATCTCGCATGAGGGCGAGGCACTCTGCACTGACTTTGCGGCAGACGGCACACTGCCGCGTACTGCTTTTGACGATTCACGCTTTCGGAACGAACTCTGCGCGGCGGACATCGTCGTGCAGACCACGCCGATCGGCATGGTCCGCAGACAGATGCGATGCCGCCTGTCGATCCTGCGGCAATCCGACCATCTGCCGCCGTCTACGACCTCATCTATACCCCCGCCGAGACCGCATTTTGCGTCAGCAGCGGCAGCATGGCCGACGGCGATCAACGGTGAGATCATGCTCTGTGCTGCGGGCGCGGAGGCGTTTTTCCTCTGGACAGGTGTCCGCCCAAATATCGACCTCATACGGCGCGTTCTGCGCGAGGAACTTGCACGGAGAGGATAGCGCACAATATCGCTCTTGCTCCTGCTGATTTCTGGTTGAAACTGCAGGATTTATCCATACTTCCTGAGAGTGGTGTGTTCCATGAAAACATGGAATACCGCGTTTTCTCTCTATGATAATTATCTTTTACAAAGATAGAGGAGTTTTAATATTTCTTTATAGATATATGAATAATGAATTAAAATGAATGTTTCTACGTGACAAAACAAATTCTCCGTGTTAAGTCTTATTCGAAATTGATAATCTATATCTGACTTTATGAAATAAATTTGCAAGCGAAGTTTGTTAATGATACATCAAGAGGTGTGCTGTGACACTGAAAGAAGTACCTGGACAGTTTATCGGAAAGAGAAGAGAACGGCACTGGTCGGGCGTAAAACATCCCGATGTAAGGCACGCGGCATTTACCGAGAAGCGTGTTGTTCATGCAGGCCTCTCGGAAGGCTGATTGCACCGGAGGAATATCGAACGTTTGGCATCGTGCCAGCGGTATGCCGCCGGATGATGAACGACGTATGACCGTTTATATTCCTTTCCTTTCTGCCAAACGAGTGCTTATATTGTGGATTTTATCAAAATGCAAGCCGCCAAGAGATCGAGGACGTGTATATCGATGATCTCATTGCAGAAATCGAACGCGACGCAATGATGCCGCAGCTGAAAACTGTAAACATCAGCATCTTTATTGGCGGCGGGACACCGTCCTCGCTTTCTGTGCGGAATGCGGCGCGTTTGCTTGCAGCGATACGGGAGAACTTGGTTATGCACAGATTATGAACGACCTTCGAGGGCGTATACATGACCTTGTCCTCGAGCGGATTGAGACATGGTTATCAGGTGGCGTAAACCGGATATCCCTTGGCGTTCAGTCTTTTGACACCATACTCCGTCGCCGTGTTGGGCGAGTTGAGCCGCGTGAAGAGGTCCTTGCACGGCTGGCACTTTTGAAGTGCTGGGATGTGACGGTCATTGTTGACCTGATCTATGGGCTTCCGGGCAGACGGTCGATCTGTGGATGAAAAGGGACATCGCAACCCTTTGCAAAGCCTCGATCGATGGAATGGATCTATACCAACTCGATGTATTTCCGCATGGAGATCTCGCACGTGCTGTCCAGACAGGTCGTGTAACGCCCTGTGCAGATATTGCAGGACAGGCGGATCTCTATCATGCGGCACGCGACTTCCTGACGGCACATGGTATCGAGCGGCTGAGCCTCTGCCATTGGCGCCGTGACCCGCGTGAGTCAGCCTTTACAATATGCTGGCGAAGACGGGAACGGTCGTATATCCATTTTGGCTGTGGGGCAGGCGGGAATGTAGAGAGGATCTCCTTTATGCATCACCGCAGCACTGAAGTGTATCACGAGGCCATTGCACTGGAAGAAACCCATCATGATGATGGAGCAACAGAAGTTGATTGCGCAGCGTGTCCAAATGAGATCATTGCGGGGCTTGAAAGGATACGTTGATTTGCATCGACTCACGAGCCTCGAGCATGAGGCTGGAAGAACTCGCATGTGCTGTGCATCTGGCAGAAAAATGGATTGATGTATCGGAAAAACGGCCTGTATCACCTGACTGCGGATGGGGAGTTTTGGTATATCAACATGACGCAGTCTATGGTTGAGTGTGCAGAAATACTTATGTGCGCGTAAACAAAAGAGTGGAGGATCGAACAAGGCCGTCGTTGAAATTCTTGACGTGAATCACGGGGGACGGCTGACGGTGCAGACAGACAAAAGAGGAGGAAAACCTCTTTTCTTTTTGAAGATTGAATGAGAATGAAAATCTTATTCTAAAAATGGAGATGAAAAATGGGTTCTGTGAAAAGAGGCACGGCTGTAGACACACATCCACGCGCAATGAAGCGGAGGCTTGCCCTTGGAATAGGTTTGCTCACCTTGGTGTTGACCTTCGTCGTGAGTGCTTCGGTTGGAGCAGTATCCATAGCACCGCATGATATTATACCGACTCTTATGGAAATGGGTCAGCGGAGAACTACGCATCCTTTTCCACATCCGTCTACCCGTATTGTGACAGGTGCGCTCACGGGGATCAATCTCGCGCTGGCAGGGTGCATCCTGCAGGATCCTCAAAATCCGCTGGCTGACCCAGCATCATCGGTGGCCTCTTCTGGGGCAGGGCTGGCGGCCATGTATCATGATCCTCCTCCGCTCAAAACCTCTTTTGTGCCGTTGGCCTACATCCTGCGGTGCGATAGTTGCTGTGGCACTCGTCTTTGCACCTCGTGGGAGGAACATGGTGGCGCCCCCGCGCGCATGGTTCTCGCCGGTGTCGTAATCGCTGCATGGCGGGAGCGATGACTGCGCTTATGAGTGCTTTTTACTCTGACCGCACTACAGGGAACGGTGAACTGGATGGCAGGCGGCTTTGCCCGGAGCGCAGTTGGACGCATGTTGAGATGGTACGCCGTACACTCTGATCGGTATTGCTGGAACTTTTCTGGCAGCGGCCGATGGTTAACGCATTGCAGCTCTGGCGGGGACAGCGAAGTCTCGGTATCACGTGCCGCGAGCACGGTTTGTCCTGCTGTGCTTTGCTTCACTGCTTGCCGCATCTGCTGCTGTCAGCGCGGCGGGGATGCTCAGCTTCGTCGGACTCGTGTGGCGCGCATGTACGTCTCCTCACGGGATCAGATTTTGACTATCTGCTGCCGGCGGCGGCTCTGTGGGGCGCAGCACTGATTACGGGAGCGGATGCGGCAGCGCGACAGTGTTTGCGCCCGTCGAGATCCCCGTCGGCGTATTTATGTCCTTTCTGGCGCGCCGTTTTTCCTTTAGCCTTTTGGAAGAAAGGCATGAAAGAGTGATGGGAGGAGGCTATGCAGATGGAGTGCAGCAGATGGAACAGGAATCAATGTGAGAAGAAGGGCAGTGGCGGGCAGGTCATCCTTTCCAGAATCTGCAGCAGCTATGGGAAGACAGATATTGGCCACAGGGGGTAACTCTCACCATACATCGTGCGAGTCGTCACAATCATTGGGGCCCAAATGGCTCGGAAAATCGACCCTGCTCAAGGCCTTGCGCGGATTCTGCCGCTGCGGCGGCGAATCGAACTGCAGGAGTCGGAGATATGGGAACAGCCTATGCGGGCCAGTTGCACAGCGCATTGCCTTTTCTTCCGCAAAGTGCAGACTGCGCGACATCACCGTGATGGAGCTCGTACGTATGGGGCGTTTGCCGCATCGTGGCTTCTGGGATGGTTTTCAAAGCTGACGCCGAAGCCAGTGAATCAGCACTTCGGCAGACGGGATTACTGTCCTCTGCTGCGCGGCCGCTGACTGCGCTCTCCGGCGGTGAGCGGCGGCGTGTACGCAACTTGCCATGGCATTGGCACAGCAGCCGGGATTCTCCTGCTCGATGAGCCAACAACGTATCTCGATGTTTGTCATCAGCTTTGCTTTGATGGAACTCGTCGAACGTTTACACGATACGCTTGGGCTCACGGTCATCATGGTGCTCCACGATCTCAATCAGGCCATGCGCTACAGCAGTCATCTCGTTACGCTCGCCGATGGCCGTGTGATGGCGGACGGTGTGCCGGAGGACGTTTTACCTGCGATCTGGTGCGTAATCTTTGGCGTTGACAGCCTCGTGCGGGATAGGGTTGCAGGGCAACGCACGCGGCTATGCTTTCCGCAGTGCGTAGCACGGGGAGAAGAAGAGGTTTTATATGCGTAAAATCATCGTCGTTCTGCAGCACTCTGCGCAGTTGCTGCGGTCGTATTCACGCCTCTGGCCGAAAGAAAAAGAGTGTCGCAGCCGACTGAACTGACTGTGACGGACAGCACGGGCGCGAGTGTCCATTCCTGCCCATCACAAAGCGTGTTGTATGCCTCAACGCATCCAATCTGGATCTGTTCGTCGCAGCAGGCGGCGCGGATGCTGTTGTGGGGAAAACCGACATCTCAGGCACTTTCGAGGAGGTTCAGGCAGCAACAGCCTCTGCCGAAGAGGTCGGCATCATTATCAACGGATCTGGAGAAAGATCCTTTCCCTGCAGCCGGATCTTGTCATCGGTACCAATGTGCCCTTCACACGGATCTTGAAGGGACACTCGGTGAGGCAGGAGTCCCCTATTTACGTCCGTGCCCCTTGATGATGTTCCCTCTCTATGAGGCGCTTTAGATTCTACGGCAGCCTGACGGGCGGTGAGCAGAAGGCAGAGGATGCAGTTTCTGCACTTGAGGAAAAATGGCCGCGGTAGAGCAGCGAGTGAAGGGAGCACGCGAAAGAGCCTGCTCGTATTTGGCGCACCTGACGAGCTTTAATAGAACGGGGAAGTGTTTCACCGGCGGACTCATCAACATGTGGCGGCGGCAATGACTGCGCGGAGATGCGGCAGAGGAAAGTGGTGCATACGCACCGCTCTCGATGGAGTTTGTCGCGCGGGAAAATCGATGTATCTTCATTATCGTCCATGGTCCGACGGAAACATTGGAGCCGAAGATGCGTCACGATCTGCGGGAAAACCCCTGCATGGGCGGGACGTTCGTGCACGAAAGGACGTGTCCGTGTCCCGCCGTACGACCTCTTCGCTGTGAATCCGGGCATACGTGCGGCAGATGCGCTTCAGGTGCTCGCAGATGCAATGTATACAGAGGACTAATACACGTTGAATCTCCATCACGGTATGCTTTTGCCCTTTGTCGTTTAGTTATCGATTCCTTTTTGAGAATCACAACGTTAGAAAGAGCTTCTACATGATTCATTCCCTGTGAGAAAGAGAATGCCTTTCTGACCACTGTCGTACTCGTGCACTCTCCCTGCCGGCCTATGCGGCTGATGCGGATGCAGATCCGCTGCAGGTCAAGACGGAGCCGCGCGTGCATTGTCACCGCATCGCGTACCGAACAGATGCTGAAGGTCACCCTGCCTCTGGAGGTCATTACACGTAAAGACGATTGATCGGATGGGGGCGGAGAATCTCGTCCAGGCCTCCGCCTGGCTGCGGTGATGCATGTATGTAGGAACGGGATGGTCGAATCAGTCTCCACCATTCGCGGGCTTAGTACGAATCAGACACTAATTCTCATCGATGGGCGAAGGATCCGTACCGGGATACGAGGTCAGACGGCAATTACTATGAACTCCCAGCGCATCAATATGGACGATGTTGACCGCATCGAGATCGTGCGCGGTGCGGCGAGCTCACTTTACGGCGCGGATGCGCGGCGTCATCAGCATCATCGAAAGACACCAAAAGAAAGACAGCGTGAGTGTCTTGACGGACTGGACAACGCGGCGAAAGACGCCGGCATCCGCGTGGAGCGCAAGAAGAGGGAAAATCGGCACTCTCGTCCGAGCTTGCAGATGGCGGATATTCGTGAGCGCGGCTTCCGTGCGGCAAAGTGAAATGTATGGGGATAAATACTATCTTCAATATCCCGATGGACGATGGGATCTTGCATAAACAGAGTGGATGTGTTTCTCGACCATCTGCGCGAGAATCTCTATGATGAAAAGTTCGGCGACGCAGGAACAGATTACGATCATGACCGTATTTCTACAGGGTAACGCTGTCCGGAGAAGACAAACGCGGAAGCTATGACCTGCGGGCGTATTATACGTATTTCAACAAGGATCAGAATACGCGATACGTCTCACTGGCGCGCTTTCCAGCGACGTGATGAAATTCAATTCCTATATTTTGGATGGAAAGCGTGTGTAGCTCGGCGACAATCATCTGGTGACCTTTGGCGGCGAATATCGCTGGAGGATATGGAGGCACACGGATCCAAGGTCAGGACGCTCGTTCGGGAGGCGTGCATCAGCTAGCGACAGCGATGAAGTATACCGCGCTCTATCACGGGATGAGTGGTACATAAGTCCAAAATGGCTGCTGATCCCACTCCGTTCGTTGGGATTATAATGGCACGTTTGGTACAGAGGTGACAGGAAAACTCGGCAGGACATATCAGCTCAGCAAGAATACGCGCATCAAAGCGAACGTCGGACAGCATATCGTGCTCCGACCGCAAGTAGAGCTCTGCTGACTGGCAGCATACTGTGCAATGCGATGGTGGTACATATCCACGGCAATCCGAATCTGCAGCGAGAAAGGGCACTCAACTGATTTGGGCATTGAGGCAGGCGAGGGACGCACTGGCAAACTGACCTATTTCCACAACAAGGTCGATGACTGAGTCAATATCAATACGACGCTCACTCCTGTACCTTTTCCGACATTCCATATGTTGGCAAACGGTTCTACGAGAACGTATCGAGTGCACGGATGCAGGGGCGTCGAGGCGGAACTCAGGCGTCCTTTGAGGCGGGCTTTTCTCTGCGCGGCACATGCACGCATCTTGATGCGCGGGATAACACGACAGGAAGCGGCTGGAGGGCGGGCCCGCTATGCAGCAAGCCTGCAGCTCCAGCTATATGAGAATTCAAGCGGGATTGATGCTATCTTGTGAATGACTGGACAAAATGGCTATCGCTATTCAGAACGTGTCGGCCCGGCTACTGTATCGCGGATGCCAAACTCAGCCTCATGAATTTTGGTCGCCTACGCAGAAGTTCAGCGACCGCTCGGTGCCTATCTCGGCATTGACAATATGACAAATCAAGCAAAGCACTTGCCTCCGATGGGCGTATTTGGCGTACGAGGTACGCATGACATTCTGATGAGAGAAGCTGACAGGGGTATTCACACATTGTGACAAAAACCTGTCAGCTGCCAATTATCATTGTCTCCATGCGATTCTCATGCGCTATACCAAACAGGGTGCTTTAAGAAATCACTTACGATACGATGAGGTGTGCCAGATCGATGGGGGCCAGTATACTCTGTATGATGGCGGCGAGACGAACTCTGAGGCTGCCTGTTCACTCAGCAGCATCGGTACGCGGACAGTCTGCGTCGGCAGGGGATATTGTCTGAAGCAATGATTGAAAACGAGCCGCGGTACGGGGATATTCCTCGTGCCGCAGCTTTTATTTGCGCTGATCTAGCCCGATCTCCCCAGTGCGGATGATGTCAAAGTCGAGCTTGTCCGCCGTGCTCTCGAGGAGGGGTGATCTCCTCAGCGGTGATGTGATCTCTGTCGCGCGCGGTGCATTGGTGACGTGATGTTCGTGGTCACGCCGATGATGGGAACCGTGCCTTGCCGATCGCCCGTGCGATGGAGATCTGGGCGATGTTCTGTGTACTCTGCGAGCAGCGGGCGAGAGATTCAGCGTGTCGATCTTGTCCATGATCGGGTTGTAGACCGCCGCGTGCCGCGTCTGCCGGCATCGGATACAGCGATGCTGTAGTGTCCCGTGAGCGCACCTGTTCTGAGCACCATGTATGGGGAGAAAAAGGATGTCCTTCTTGTGGCAGTAGTCAAAGGATACCGGCTTCCTCGGAGGAGCAGGTTGATCAGGCTGAGTGGTTCACCGCACCGAGTTTCAGTCCGCGATGTTGAGGACTGCATCAGCCTCCTTGATCTGCGTGTTGTGCTTTGAGACACCGATGATGGGCGCGTGCTCCTCTTTCTCGAAGAATCCTGGAGCGCTCGATCCACGCGGTGCCTCCCAGTTCGCTGATGCACCCAGTAGATGTCAATATCGTCGATGCCGAGCAGCTTCTGCTGCATCGTCCATATCTTTGACGGGCTGGCAGATGGCTCGTCCATGCACTGCGGCGTGAGCTTGTCTGCGAGAGAAAGCTGTCGCGTGCACGTCCCTCGAGAAATGCGCTGAGCGTCTTCTCCTCTGTGCCGATCCCGTATGCATAAGCCGTGTCCCAGAGGGTCAGCCCATGCTGCATGGCGGAGTCAAAGACGGCGCAGCTGATCCTCTGTGTACGCTGCGCCGAATGCCGTCGTTGCCCCATGCCCATGTGCCGAGTGCGATTTTGGCAGTTTGCTCATCTGTGTCCTCCATTCCCGTCGTGCTGTAGTTCTTTCTCTGTGTTGTTCTATCGGTAGTATCATCATAAATTGCCAGTGTTCGGCAAAAGGATGCACTCGTGTGAACCATCAAATGGTGCAAAATGCAGAAGTTTTTCACATCTTTATGATATTATATAGGGACTGATGAGATTGAAATATCAGGGATATGCATTTTTCGCAGCGTGCGCTGTCTGTCCGTGGATAGGACACTGATGATACCACGCTAGTCAGGAGAGCGTTATGACGGAATCCATTGTGACACAAAAGGAGAATCCGCTTGCTGTCGCACTCGTAGGCGGGCTGATTCGCAGGTTTGCCCTGCCCGCCATCGTCAGTATGCTCGTCAATACGATTTACAACATCACGGATCAAATCTTCATCGGCATAGCGGTCGGTATCCTAGAAACGCCGCGACGAATACCGCCTTTCCCATCGTGATTCTCTCTACGGGACCGCGCGCAACTCGTATGGGCATCGGGACGGCAAATTTCAACCTCTCTATGGGGGTCAAAGGCACGGGACGCTGCACGCAGCTACGTCGGCACAGGGCTCATCATGTCCGCCACCTCGGTATCGTTCTCGGCCGTCTTATTTTCATGTTCAGACGCCTGTGCTTCTCCTCTGCAGGGCGACGGAGAACGTTCTGCCGTATGCACAGCGTTACCTCGAGGTACGGCATGTGGACCGCCGTTTCTCCTCTTTTCACGGCGAACGCATGCTCATCCGCGCGGATGGCGCCGCTCCTATGCGATGCGGTGTGTGGTCAGCGGTGCCGTTCTGAACATTTCTGCTGGATGCTCTCTTCATGCTCGGATTCGGCTGGGGAATGGAGGGCGGCGCTCGCGTACAGTCATGGCACAGATCGTCTCATTCCGTCGTGTCTCGTTATTTCTCCCGCTTTCAGGCGTTTCCGATCGTGCGCACCATGCTGCGTGTGCGGGGCGTGAGACGATCCATATCGCCAAACTGGGCCTATCGAACTTTTTGAATCAGATCATCGTGATGACCGTGTCATTACGCTCAACAATATCCTCACCCACTATGGTGCGGCGAGTGTCTACGGCGCGGATATTCCGCTCGCTGTGGCGGGATCGTCACGAAAGCTCAACGGTGTGCTGATCGCCTTTACCGTTGGCCTTGCGCAGGGGTGTCAGCCGATCTTCAGCTTTAATATGGGGCGGGGAACTACGGGCGCATCAAGAGACCTATCGCAAGGGAGCTTGTTTGTGCGCTGCTTTTAAGCATGGCAATATTTCTGGTCTTTCAGCTCTTTTCCACGCCAAATCACCCGCCATCTTCGGCGGCGGGTCGGAGCTCTATTTTGACTCTTTGCCGAAAATATCTGCGCATCTATTTGATGATGGTCTGCATCAGCGGGCGTCCAGCCGCTCACCGTCAACTACTTCACGGCGATCGGCGGTGCGAACGGGCTCATGCTCTCCCTCCGCGGCAGGGACTCTTCCTTCTGCCGCTGCTCATCCTCGCTGCCGCACATCTTTGGGCTGGATGGCGCGCTGTACGCGGGACCATCGCCGAGATCTCGCCTCTCATCCTCGCTATGTCAACGATGTATCGGCACTGGCAGCAGCTGACATGTATGGAGCGGGGAATCGCGAAGATGCGTAATCTGTTCAGTAGTAGTAGCTGCCCTGTAAGCGATAGCTCCAGCAAAGGATTTCATGCAGAACTCAAATAGTTGGTTTCGTGGAATGACCACTGTGGTGTTAGTGCCTCTCATATCACTGGTGACGTATCGCCACATGTCCGTTTTATATTTACTGAACGTCCAGTCGACGACCGACAAAAAGCTTCCATCTCGTACTTCTTTGACGGATACCTTTGAAGAGTCCTGCCGTGCCTGATGTGCCAGTTTTCAGGGTGTCGTCCATCACACAGAATATCGACATCCTCGATAGTTCCAATGTTCCACCCATACATCTTGTGCCTCGCAGCTGTTCATCGGCATGGAAATCGTAGCAGCTGCGACCAGCATCATGAACAAAATTAGCTTTTTCATGTTTCATTCCTCCATTTTTATGGAATAACTGATAAATTCAGTGAACGGCTCTTGACATATCTTTTATTGTCTGCACTGGCGGAAAAATCCATCACAGAGCAAAAATTTGAGGTCGTTTTTCCATCTTATTTCAGACCAAAAGCTGTGCCAATCTGATTGACTCTATTTTTACCAGTGATTCCTATGCTAACGCAAATAAAATATTGTTGCTCATATTTGATGACATCGTGGAGCAATGGATGAATCTTGTTATGCCTGTCGACCAAGATGTATCTGATGACGGAAGAGGAAATGTGAGGGAAGACAGATGGTGAAAACATGTTTAACTAAACAAACGAGTGCCCTCTTATTATTCGCCGGAGATGCTTGTCTGCAAGGATGCACCTGAGGAACAGATTGAGCTGTTAGAGCAGCTTGTTTTAACAAACGATGACACAGCAAAAGACGAATCTTATTCCAACTGGTTCCGGCAACAATGGATGAATATGTTGATGCTTTTCTTAACGGAAAGCTGACCCAACAGATCCAATCATCGACAAGTTAATGGATACGGAGGACTGGAAGACTCATAAGCTGGTCGAAAATGCGGGGATAAAAATAAGCGATGTCATTTTGCGGATATTCCTTATATGCCGTTGAGTTCGGATGAGCGGAAGGCGGTATTCCTTCATGGAGCTTACATGGAACATAAGCGCTCACCCCGATAGAAGAGATGCATATTCGAAGCCGTGGAATGAACTGACGGAAAAGAGAAAACCGTCATCAAAGTCATGGATGCTGACCATCGTCTGAGCTTTTGGCTCTGCTAATCTTATCCTAAATGCTTATGAGAAAAAACATTACGGAGAACGAGCAGGAAAATCGTGCTTCAGCTGGTGAACAGACCTCCGTTGACGAGGGACATGACTTTTGGTTGTCTTATGGAAGCGACAGTCACTATGAAGCGCCGAGGATATGCACGGCTCTTAGTTGGCTGACAAGAAAATTACAGATGAAGCAATACGACAAGCTGGAGCAAGTTGTCTTTGAATCACATCAATATGGAAATCAATCCAATACTACTTCACTTGTTTGCTTGGGCGTCTGCGTTTCATTACAAGAACATGGATGCGCGATTTGAGGAAGGTTAACCTTCAAAATAAAATAGAACTCTGTTCATACATCGGCATGAAGAAAATGATTTTACAGAGATCCCAGTCGCCGTACTAGCGTTTGGGATCTCTTGTAGTTTTAAAGAATCATTAGCCTTTTTCCACTATCCTGAGTTATCACTTTTCTTATTCTGGAATTATATCAAGAATCAGTTACAAGAGGCTATTATGACAGACCAATGGAGTCTAAAAAGAGTTTGTTGTCCTGTTTTACGGGAAACAGGAGGAAAACGAGCAAATAAGCCCCCGTGTGAGGGGCTGCCACCGATTTATTATTTACCAAAAGGCCCAAGACTCCACCATGCCGCGCCAATTGTCAGGTGAGATCGAGCGTCGTAATGGTCGTCATGATGAAGCCGTTCTTCCACCATCTCGCTTTGCGAGACTAGCCTCCGCCAAAGTAGATCGGGGCACAGCCGTTGCCGTAATGCGTGAGGAGATCGGCACATCGGCGAAGATGCCGAAGATGATGGCGACCAGAGGGCTGCACCGACGCTGACACGACGGCGATGAATGCCGCATAGAGGGCACTGATGCGCGCCGTGACACTGGCGAAGGCGTAGTGGATGTGGGTATAGAAGAGCAGGGAGATGGGCAGGAAACGACCCAATCGAAACCAAGCGACGAAATCGCGCACCCGCACCGTTGGCGATCCGTGATGATGCCCGATTTTTGCGAGAGCCGAAGCGAGCGTCATCAAAGAGCCCATCCAAGACATTGCGTCCCATGCGCCCTTTTTCCTGGATGACATCCTGCCAGTTGATGATGTCGAGCATCAGCATGAGGCAGACTTCACGCCCATGGCAACGGGCGTCGCGTCGATGTGCGTAAGACCGAGCTTGCCCAGAGTGCGAGAGAGACAACGAAGATGACGGAAAGCCCCTTTTTCCGCAAGGCTCATCGGACCCATTTCGGTAAGCTCGCGCTGTGCCAGGCCCTTGGCGTCGGGAATATGCACGAGCTCAGGCGGCGAAAGCTTTCATCATAACATAGGGAACGAGGAGGGCGCAATGAGTCCCGGCACGATGGCGGCGCTCGCCCAACTCATCCATGTGACATGGACGCTCAGCGTCTTCTCGGCGAGCGCCACGCAGAGCGGGTTGCCCGCCATCGAGGTCACGAACATCGTGCAGGTCACGGCATCCGTATGGTAGCCGACCTGCATGAGGTAGGTGCCGATGCGGCGTGCGCTCTCACCGGGTTTTGAGCCCAGTGCCTCGCGAGGGAGCGCACGATTGGATAGAGGATTCCCGCCGCCGCGCTGTGGCCGAGGGCGTCGCAGGCGAGATTACAAAGCTCGCTCAGGGCAATGGCATAGCCGAGCAATAACGCACTTTTGCCGATCGCTTCGATGATGCGGAAAGCGATACGTTTTGCCGAGGCCGCTCTTGATGAAACCGCGGGAATAGAGGAACGCGCAGACGATCAGCCAGATCGTGCTGTTGCCATAGCCCTGCCAAGGCATCGGACGTCTTCAGCAGTCCCGCCCATGCGGAAAAAGGAAATCGCGATGAAGGCCACTGCACCGATCGGCAGCGGATGCAGAATAAAGCCCAGCACTGTCGCGATAAAGACCGCGAGCAAAATGCCGTGCAGTACTGTGACTCCGTCAGGAACCGGCAGGAACCATAGGATGAGTCCGACGCCGATCGTGATGAGTGCATTCCTTCTCTTCGTGTTCATGTTTTCACCTCATCAAAAATATGAGTTCTTCGCCGCAGTCCCCTTTTGCTGAAAGCATTTCCTGCGACGCTCATGGAAGCGCGGACTTGCAGTGCAGACATCAGAGACCTACGGGAACAGGCAGCTCTGCGTCCTGAACATTCAGCAGCGCCTCTTCCTGCAAACGAGAAGAGACTGCAAAATATCTTTGCCTTGCCTTGGCGCACGCAGCGTCACAGCGCATAAAATCGCCGCCGAAACGACGCCGCAAAGATGCGGATCGTCCGGCACAAGACGCAGATCCCCTTCCCGTCGCTCGCAGGTCAGACGGTGACCGTCAATCAGGCAGTTCTCCTGGCTCCAGTTCGATCGCTCCTCTGCGCCTTCCCAAGTTTCCCCAGTGACATTTTCTCTGCAGATTCGCTCACTGACACAGTGAGCGGGACCGCGCTGGCTCTTCCGGCTTCTCTATTGAGTCTTGTGACACCTGATTCATCCGTATGCTGTTTGTCGTGATGATGGCTTCCGTGAGAAAGAATAGCACCGCTTCCTCCTATTGTCAAGAGATGGGTGGGAGGAGTCGAACCATCGACTGTAGGATTACAATAGATATGTTACACAAGTAAATAAAAGAGACAGACAAAGAGATCACCTCATTCTACGGATGCGAAACGTCGTCCCAATACAGGTCTTGTCCGCTTCGGGTGCGCTGCGTAAAAATGGTATCACGCGCTATTGCTGGTCTTTACCGCTGCATGAAACGCCTCGGGCTGAAAATAAGCACACCTAATTGACAGTGTTTTGCCAAATGGAGGAACTGATAGAGGAGCGTTACGAGTAGAGCAGAAACTCAGTGTTTTGGCAGAACGGCTTGAAAACTGATTCGTGAGAATGCACGGGTGGCTACAGGATCACGACGACGTATCTGAAAACAGGAGAATGAGATTCGCGCACGCTATCTGGAAAAAGCAGGGGGCTTTCGGAGAAGTTGACGAGCAAATCACCGAGAGGAGAGCAAGAGAAACACCTTGGAGGGCATGATTCAACGTATGGTGTATCGACGGGGAGCAAGTTGAGTTCGATGAGGAGCTATGGGCGGATTGCTCGATCACATTGTGGTCAGGAGACAGTGCGGGGTAGTTGTTGTTTTCAAGGGCAGGGATTGAGATTGGTGTTGAGGATGAAATGTTAGAACTTCATCCCGAGGGAGAAGCTCATACGTCACATCAGGTGTAGGGAAATCCTCGAGTTTTTGTATGGGAGCGGCGGCGAATACGTCATAGGAGAGTGCATCCATTGCGCCGCGCAGCCCGAGCACGGTGCCCGCAATTACGTGACCGTTGTAGACCTGTGCCATCAGCGTCAGACTGCACCGACATCATGCCCAAGATGGGAGTTCTGCTTTTTGCTTCGGGAATCGTGTCGAAAGCTCATTTCGCAGATACCATCCGTTTGTTCCCGCTCAGTGTTGTCTCCGTCAAATCCGCGCACCGTATAGCGATTGCCCATGCTGATCATATCTACACCATAGAGCCGCATATCATCCATCGTATACTGTCCGTGAAAGGATGTCGTAAATGTTGCGGGACGATGACTGAACTCAAACGGATGCACAAAATCTACATCGAGCAGCCACATCCGATAGAGTGTCTTTGGCGCATCGGGATAAGTTTTCCTTCTGTGCGCCAAGCCATCCGAGACCGAACCTGTGTGCCAGACGGAAATAGGAGCGTATCGCGCTGCAGATAGAGCCGCACAGCACAGCCGACCTCCATCGACGTTTGGTGCATCGCCTGAATGGGCAGCTCAACACCGTTCAAGAAGTTGTGTGAGTTTCGTTTCCGCAAACGAATATCCATGCTTGTCTTCATCGCAGCCGAGCGATGGAGAACATAGTCCCATGACAGCATAGAAATATTGGAATCGCCTGCACTGATGAAGTTATAGGGAATACTCTCTATCGTCTGATGGTATTTGGAGCGTTGATAGGAAAACGAGAACGTATGCCGCCCATAGGGATAGGTATAGCTGATATTATGCCCGCGCGTTCCTTTCTCATACCCGTCGCGCGCACTGTCGAGATTCATCCTGATGCGGAGCATATCATTCTTGTGAAAGGGCTGATCGATACCGATGGAGCTATACCATTGGAGCTTTCCCGTATCTTCAAGACCTGAGTCATCCACCGAGATCGTACCGTAGAAATTCTTCCCGCGTTTTACCGTGAGAACGACATCCGTCCGCTGTGGCTGCTCCGAGGGGAGGAGCTGAACGGAGATATCCGTGAGGGAAGACGCTTCGCCTGTTCGATGCCCTGCTCGATGTCACGTACGTTGAGGATAGCCCTCGTGAAAGGGAAAGAGATTCTTCCAGTAAAGAGCGTCACCGCCATCAGCGAAACGAACCGTGCCAATATAGCCGATCTGAAGAACGAGACGGTTCTCGGAGGAGAGATTTTGTTCCGGGACGTAATACGGCTCTGTGGAGAACCCACGAGCCATGAGGGACTGATTCATCGTACTGATGAGTTTGTATGATGTCGCTGAGAGACAGCTCACTTATCCACGTAGGACGAGCGACGTTCGAGGAAGCGGAACCGCTCCACTGGTTCTCAATCCTGATCTAGAGATGTGGAATCGAACGCTCTCATCTGCGGAAGATCCGTAGAAGGGGAGGGGAACAATCGTCTCACGCGCTCCTCGCCAAGCCGCTCCTGACGCTCTCCGCCTCCTGCGCCCGAGACTGGTCGAGCTGTCCCGCCGGGCAGGGGCGGCGATAACTGGGACGGCAGAGAGAGAGGAGGGGACGCGATGAGTAAAGAGGGCGTTTGAGTGTTTTCTAGTGGAGTCACCATATACTTTCAGTATTAGGGAATCGCTGATAAAATGAGGTCTGCCAGGTTGACGTGATTTTTGTCCGATTGAGGTAGCAAACCGGACGCATAGCAAAAGGCTATGTGGAGGATTTGCTAACGTAAAGTGGGCGAAAAAGATGCGTTAAATGGTAGTGCCCGAGAATTTATCAGTGCTTCCTAGATATTACTACCAAATTATTTATTGAACTGGTTTTCAACTCTATGTAATAACTTCTTTGAAAAATTGAGATCATCGTTAAAATACCCATGCAGCTCTAGCGGTTCATCAATTGCCTCAAAAAAATTGAATAGCGCCTTCGATCAATGTTGTCAACAGCTCCTTTTCCGGCAGTATATGTCTGTCATTCCATTCAGTGTACATCTCTATGAGATCGTTACCACACTCTTGAATGTGATTTTTTGCTGGCTGATCGGGTAGATACAACCATCCCTCGCTTTTGTCTAAAAACTTCCTGAATGGCAACTGTGATGAGTATCCATAGCTGTTCAATTGAATCCCAATCTCGATAGGTAAAAATGTCGTTGTAATTTAATAGAATTACACCATCCATATAGTTTCGATCAATGTACTTTGATATCTTTCGAGCCTCTCTGCATTTGTTACTTCAGTGAACCATGATGCCTTAATAAGATCTAAGTTCGGATCTTATTTCTGTGATCAAGTAACAAAGACCTGCAAGTAAACACGTTGTGTGCCCTCCTATTGCTTTTTAATATAAAATTGATAGATATTACCCTTTTGTAAACTCCGACAACGTGTGTTACGCCATCAATAACGCCCTTGATCTGTTTTTCGGCAAAGAGGTGATATTCGAGAGTGCATCTCGGTTCTGAGACATGACCTCTGAATGGTATATTCAATATCTTTTACAGAAGTCTTAGGTGAGAAAAATGTCTGTGTCAGCTTTGTTTCACCCGCCCAGAATGTCGGATGATGACGTTCTAGAATATGCCTCATGCCATCTTTATTCAGTATAATTTTTGATTACCAATTGTCCATACTTTTAATTTGAAACCCTTAGTTCGTTCACAATCCCTATCAGCTGCGGCTTTACTCAAATCTTTTACGATCGGCTCTGTGAGTGGCTTTTACTGCTCGAACGGCTTTAATAATCCTTCCTACACCAAAGGAATCTTCAGGGGCTTACATCATGTTTTAGCCAGTTGTCCACTTCTCTTGAAAAAGCCGCTGGATCATCATGATTTATAGATGATGGTATAGTTTTCACAATAAGATCTATTTTATAAATATTGCGCTGCATATGGGCGATTTACGACATCAGCACCTCTATACAACAGGTTTGTGCTGGTCGTCTATATTTCCATTTTTGTTGATTGCCACACGAAAACCATCATCTGTGTATCTCCATCCATAGATTCCACGATGTTCTTTACTTTGTGAACTACTTCGATCATAGATATAATTGAGCGGTTGAAATCCTATTTTCATGTAGGTGCTGTTGAAGAAGTTGTCATCCTTTCCGACTAATGTGTCAGTAAAAATTTCCTGACAAGCCATGTAGGTGTCATTTGTGTATTGGTGTAAGAAAAGATCGACACTCTCTCTTGTATAGCCTAAACTATTTAGACGATCTGCCAAGTAAACGATAGTCGAAAAATTCTCTACGTGTGAAGAGTATGAAGTTGCTTTTTCTGGTTCTAGTTCGCCCATTATAGCATCAAAGATTGTTTATAAGATGTGTTGCTTCGTCTTGTGAGAGGCGGCTGCCATCCTTTTTTACGAGATATTTAACTGCCGTTTCAGCTATATCTCCGTTGTGTTTCTTAATATAAGCGGAGCCGAAATAGTTCCACTTCGTCCCGCTTGCAGCCGCGGATGCTCCTGCGAGAGCATTCCACCCGCGACTTTCGCCGCGGCGGCTCCGAGGATGGCACTGACGATTTGCGCTGTGCCGGGGTCTTTGCCCTTGACGGCGTTAATCGAGTGCTTCATTGAGTCCTGCACCAAGAGCACCGGAGGCAAAGCCGGCACCCGTGATCTGGCTCATGATGCGCCGATGATCGCGCTGCGGCAATCTTTCGTCCGCTTCCGTCGTCGTTCTGCATGTTGTGGGCGAGACAGGAATGCCTCCTCACCGAAGACCGCGGCAAGCTCCGCTGTTCTTCTATTTTTCTTTTTGTCAAAAGATTCTCCCGAGTTCGTTCAGCGCATTGCTCGTGTCTCTATTGAGTGCGGAGAGGTCTTGGTTCGGGTTTTCGCGCACGTCAATACTGCCCGGGGCGATGGCAGCTTTGGTTATGCTCGCTGCATCGCCTCTCGCGGGGACGGAAAGGACGGGCGTCAGCCCTTTCATGTTGTGGCCTTCTCCTGCGCCGTACGCGCCGTTTGCGAATTTACGGTACGAAAGGCCCTTACTGCCTGCGCTGTAGGAGGCGCTGTTCTCTATGTCCCCATAGGTAAGCGTTCCCGTTGTGAGTGCGTTCTTGTCGGGTGTCGCCTCACTTGCAATGACGGCACCCTTGAGGTCGGTGTTTTAATTACCTGTAGCCATCTCCCATAGATATTATAATTATTCTCACTAATTTAGATACACATACAGCATCCCAAAGCACTCACCAAGGAAGAAAAACGTTGCAACGATTTGATATCTCCTTATGCTTTTTCGTTGCAAAAGAGAACAGATTGATGGAGGCCAGTTGCTCTGTGCGCCATGTTTCCATTGCAATGATTTTTGCATTAAAGAAAGATATGACATGAAGATTAAAAAGCTAAAACACATCATGCTTGCCAGAAAAACCTTCACGCATATTGTTCGTCATTGCAAAAAGACCATCCTATCCATAAGATAAAAAGCATGATTGGATGAGTTGATGAAGAATATCCAAACATTTATAAGATATCCTCGCTCATCTTTATATTTCCAATCAATATGCCGATTATATAAATTCCTAAAAGATAATCCTCCTACTATGAGGAAAAATACGTCTAATGCAGAGTTCCATCAATTTCTCCTTGTTTTTATTAGTATCTCCCAATCAAAAACTCTTTTGTAGAATTTGTGAGTATTGCGATACTACTATTAGCAATAGGGACAGCAAGCGCCCCAACTCCAGTTCCTACTAAGGCGTTATCGACCACCAATGTAAACGCAAAGAGGCACCGTTTATCGCCACAGCGCTACGACAAACTTCCCTCCATTATACTTTTGGGCATCTTGATAAGTATCATAAATAAGCCCCAGTGGACTTAACACACCTACTTTTGTCAGACGCCCCTGTTTCACTACATACGCAGGGATTTCTTTTTGTAGGCTTCTATACTCCTTTGCAAGACTATCTGCCTGTTTATTTAATAGTGTAACAGGTAAATCTCCCCCAAATTTAAAAGTCTCTATTCCTATTGTTTTCCCTAATTCAACACGTCTCTCTCTATTTGGATCTGTGTTTTCTTTTTTAGAATTGTCCTTCGGATTTCCTGTGGTTTCTGTGCTATTCCCACGAGTCTTCTCACCCTGTTTATCATTTGATCGGTTACCCTTACTATCCTTGTTGTTTACATCATTCTTTTGGATTGTCGTTGCGGTATTGTCTTCATCCGAATGTTCTTGTTCTGTGTCTTCCTTTGGGTTCTCTGCGATCCGTGGATTATGTTGCCACCTTCCCAGTGTATTCGCTCTTCCGTGTGATTAGGATTTTTATCATCAATAATTTTTGGTTCTAGTAAACCCATCCTCATCTGGAGTTTTCGTAGAGGCGTTCTTTTCTACTTCAACGATTCTAACAAATTTTGTACCATCTGCTTTTGTATAGATAACAGGCTTATATTCGTATCCCGGAGTTGGTGTTTTTCCAATACGGCTAAAGTGCCCGCTATAAATAGCCCCTTGCTCAAAGACTTATGCTACCCCTCATATTCATCTCCTCCACATGCTTCTACAGCTTTTTAGAAAAAGCTTCCTTTCTTGCTCATCAAGAAAATCTTCGAGATGCTCAAATATATTATGTTTCGTTCCGCTCTGTGCAATGACAGCGCCTTCTGTTCCGTCGATTGCCATTCCTGCACCATAAGAAATCCCCTGCAGGAGTTCCGTGGGGATGATGGGGTGTCCATAGGCATCCTGCCATGAGAGCAGTCTCGCTATGAGCAGTTCATTGACGGCGCCTGCGGTCATGCCTTTGCCAAAACTGCCTCCGGCAATTCTGTTCATGATACCGGCAGTAAGGCCTTTCAGGAAGATTTTTCTGGGGTCTCCTTCTTTCCAGTGCATTCTCTCAGCAATATCACCAACGGTTCGATTCGCTAGTTCGCCAAAGAGTTCTGCCGCTTCTTGCTGTTCGAGGTTTTATCTTTATCAAAGATTTTCTCAAGGGTTTCTGTGCATTGTCTGTATTACGCGAAAGCCCCGCCAAATCCTGTATGGGACGTCGGAGTATTTCGATGGCTCCCGACGATACGGCAGATTTCGTTACGCTTGATGCCGATCCATGGATCGGCATATGGGTTGCCGGTAAGAGGCCCCTTGTCTCCCGGTTTTACATTGCCGCCTACATGGAGGGATACGCCTTTATCGCTGACTTTGTAAGACGCGGCGTTTTCTAGGTCACTGAATGTAAGCGTTCCCGTCGTGAGTTTGTTCTTTTCGGGAGACGCTTCACTTGCCATGATGCCGCCCTTGAGGTCGGTATTCTTTTCGACGTAGATATCAAAGCCTTTGCTCCCGGCAAAGAATCCTGCCTGATCGCGTGCGCTGCGGTAGTGGGAGTCGATATTTCCTTTGTTCCAAGATCCGCTGAATGTGGGCTTGGAGAAGGAACGAAGCGTTTCTATCTTCGTATCCCCGTTGGCGTCCGTCGTTTCCTTTTTTGTTTGGTTGACGTTCCACGAGACACCAAAGCCGGTGGAGTGGTTGTTTTCCTCGTAGGTCTCCTTCTCCTGCAAGGTCTCGATGTCAGACTCCCTGCCGACCTTTGCCGTGATCTTTTCGCCCTGTGCCTTGCTCCCGATGATGTCCATGTCCTTGCCGGAGGTGAGGGTAAGGTCGTTTTGAGCAGAAACGAGGGGCGGGGAGTAGGCGGTCACGGATTCTGTACTGCTGCCATTGGCTTTGTTTGCATTGATGCTATATCCGTCAGTCCCGACGGGGTAAAGGATGCACCGATGCTTGCAGAGCTGAATTTGTTCTCAGTTGTTGTAATGCTTGTATTCTCGCCCGCTTCTAGGCGCACATTCCCCTTAGCACTGAGGGAGACGTTATTTCCCGTGACGGCACTGCCCGTGACGGTGAGGGCACCGCTCTCCTGCGGTGATGTTTGTATTCCTGCTCGAGGCGATGCGGCTTCCCGCATATTCGGTTGTTGTATTCTCCATACGGCTGTAGGATTTGCTCGTTCCGAAACTGATGTCAAGGGAGAAGGTCTGCCCTTTGAGAGGATTCTTTCCCTTGCCGAATTTCTCGCGGATGAGACGTCTTGCCTGTAATGCGTAGGCCGCTTTGAGGCGGTCGTCCTGTACCTCGCCCATGCGGCTGATCGGTGCATAGAGCGACTGTCCGAGATCGAGGAGTCCGTGGCTGAAGCTGACGGTAAGCCCTGTTGTTTTACTCTCCTGTGTGATGCTCTCGCGGTAGATATTGCTCTTGCCGTCGATGACGGTTTCTTTTGCTGAGATGTTTGCGTCTTTATCTGCAGGATATTGCTCGATGAGATATGTGCATTCTCCCCGGCAGAGATGGAGACATTCCCACCAAGTGCCGCGATATTTGTCCCTGTCAGGTGACGCCGTCACTGCCCTGTGTGGTCTTTGGTCTGCTGCGTGCCGATGGTAAAGCCGAGTCCACCGCCCGAACCGAAAATCCCGGACTTCTTGACCGATTTGAAATGCTCCGTATGGGCATAGTTATCCGCTGAGGAGGCAGAGACGTTCCGTCCTGCGGTGATGTTTTTACATCGTGATCTGCCGCGATATCTGCCGCTGTAAAGGAGGCGTCGCGTTTTGCCGTGATGCTGACGTTCTGCCCCGTGACTTTGCTTGTGATCGCAGTATCGGATTCCGTATCCGTACGGATGGTTGTTGTCTTGGTGGAGAGAAGCCCGCTCTCCTTGTACCGAATGCCGTAGTGATCTTCCGCCGTCTCCCGTCCTTCCGTGAGGGAGATGTCGTTTCCGGCGGAAAGGGAAGCTGTGCCGCTTTTGCTTTCGATGGTGGCGGATCTGGCAGTGAGGTCATTTCCTGCGGAAAGTGAGATGTTCCTGTCCGCATGAATCTCTGCGGCAAGTTCTGTACCGCGCTTGGTACGAAGATAATTCTCCGCGCTCTCCGTCATATCCTTCTCGCTTTGGAGTTTCTTTGTGTCAAGGGAGATATTTTCTCCTGCCGAGAGAAGGATACTGCCGTTTTTGCCGAGTGCCGTCAGCGTTGCGCCAGCAAGTACTGCATTCTTTCCTGCGCTCACAACAAGAACACCCTCATCGCCCTTGACGGCGATCCCGGCGGTCGTATTCAGAACATCCTGATGGGCAAGACGCTCGGTTGTGTTGCTTATATCAATATTGTTCTTTGCATCAAGGAGAACTTTTTTGTCGCCAATGACAGAACCCTGTACGTGTATGTTGCTCTCGGATGTCAGTCCGATGTTTTTTGCACGGATGAGTCCCGTGTTTTCGATCTCGCCTGCGTTTACGAGGATGTTCTCGCCGTAGAGCGTCCCTGCATTCTTCAGTGCATCTTTCGTCTCGACGATGATGTTTCGCGCTGAGATGAGACTGCCGCCCTTCGTGAGACGAAGCCCCTGCGTGTTCTTTTGGTGTAGAGGACGGGATAGACGGCACGTTCCTTCTTGCCGTTCACATAGACCTCACGCTCTTCGAGCCAGACCATATCCGAGGTGAGCAATGCGATCTGTTCTTTGGAGAGCTTGATGCCGGGAGAGAGATTCATTTCCTTTGCACGTAATACCCCGCATCCATAAGAGCTTTGAATGCGGTTTCATCGTCTGCTATAGCCGTCGAGGTGGCGTTTGCCTGTTTGTTTCAGGATTTGGTCGGCGAGGAGCTGCTGCTCATAGAACCCGTCGCCGATGCGTTTGGGGATTTTTGTCGGGATCCCATTTGAGCCTGTTGTACATGTAGTCGGAGAGAAATTTCTTTGCGGTTGGTAAAGGCTGGGATCGGTCTCGACGAGATACGTTGCCGTGCTTTCGGGATGGACGCGGTAGAGTGCACTGAGGGAGAGATGCTCTGCGCTGCCGTGCCTCGATTCCTGCCGTTTGCGCAGCGGAGCAAGTCCGAAGGGGAGAGTGTGTTTGCGATATGTTGTCGCTGTTCGCTCTCAAAGGGTCTCAGTGGCGGCGTTTTCTCCACTCGGCTGACACCGATCGGCGTGGGATTTGTGCGTACGACTTCAGGTGTCATAAAGGATGTTCCGTGATATTTCCGTACTTTTCCTTTATGGAGCCAGTTTTCTTCGTGCTGTATAGCTCCCTTGTGTTGTCCCGATGGTGACGGTCTGCTCCTGCTGCTGATGGGCATTTTTCGGTGAGCGCACCGTCTGTGCGGAGTGTCTCTCCGGCACTGATGGTGCTGTCCGTGTTCGCGGTGTCACCGCGAAGTGCTGACATTGTTTCCGGCACGGATGACAGCGGGCAGGAGGAGGTGACCGCCTCGGCGGAATGCACATTTGCCGTCTCGATGAATGTCAGGAGGTGGATCTTTTGTCCCTGCCGCCTGTGTCACACGGCGATTATATGCTTCTGCTTCCGCATTGTAGGCATCAATCTTTGTGTTCAGTGTATCAAGGATGATGCGGTACTGTGCATCCCATGCCGCTTGTGCGGAATCTCCGATGCAGGACGGGGAGGACATAGACGCTAACACCGAATTCCTTGAAGATGGGATCGTCATGGTCATAGTTCGGAGAGAGTGTGCCGACGAGTTCTGCGGGAACGGGTGCTTCTCCTGCGGCGATTTCAGCAGGAGTGGGCTGTTTGATCTCCTCATAGGCGGCGTGCTCGTAGATGGGCTTTGGAGAGACTTGACTATGGTATGCTCCATAGCCGCTGTTTATTTTGGTGAACTCTCCACAGGAAAAAGCCTGCCCCTGTTCACGGTGTCCCGGCTCGTCAATACGGATTTTTGGTGGGATTCACTACTGCGCTTGTGATGGTTCGCTTTGCCGCAAAGGCTGCGTTCTCATTCTCTATCTTTGGTGATGTGATGGAGACACTTCCCTGTGCCTCGATGCGTGCGCCGCTGTTTTTGAGCGTCTCTTCTGCGGTAAGAGCAATGTCCCCACTGGAGTAGAGCAGGGCGTTCCCAGTATTTTGGATCGTGTTGGCAGTAACGTCAGAGCTGACTGTGTGCGGCAATGACACCTGCAGGATGGGCGGAGAGTTCATCCTTGATGCCATCTACGACACGTTGCTGCGCATCGTAGGCGGACTCCGCCTGTCCGATCCGAGCGCGGTAGGAGGAGAGAATCGATGAGAGGGATGCTCCGTTTTGTGCGGGAATGTTTTGATGTGCGGCTTCGACCTCTATGGCACGCTGCGAAAGGGTATGAACCTCTGTGGCAAGTCGTGCCTCAGGGCAGCATCTGTCTCGTTCGTGATGCTTCCGGCATGGATGGTAACGGTATCGCCGTAGATTCTTCCGCCGCTTTTGTTGGTCAGTTCTTTTGCACGGATGGAGGTATTCTGTCCTCCATAGATAAGATTCGTGTTTTCAATCCTGTCAGCATGTACGGAGAGATCTCCGTCACTGTATAGTGTGCCTGTGGTCTTGAGGTTGCCGTTTCACATCCAGGAGAGACGGCATGCGTGGCGAAAGCTGCCCCGTGAGATTGACACCAAGCCCCTTTTCCGTGCCGACCATGGTGATACGGTTCGCGTACATCCCGCCAATGTCCGCGAGATCAATGGCGTACTGCGGGGCAGTGGATGTTGTTTCTGAGGTGATGGGGGAGATGCTGCCGTCCTTTGCGATGCTGTTTTGTCCTGCGACGATCTTTGCATGATTCGCCCAGAGTCCTGCGTTCACTTCAACGGCACGGGCATAGATCTCGGCACTGTCCGCACCGCGAGCATCAAGCCCCTTGCCCGTGATGTATGCCCTGCCGTCCTCGATGCGAAGCCCCATATAGCCGCCTGCAGCATCGCGTTCCGTGCGGCCTGCGGCAAGAATGGCACGAGAGGTATTCAAAAAGCCAGCACCATCGGCGTAAATCCCATTTGGATTTGCAATGATGACGTCGGCTTTTGTGCCCGCCACTTCGAGGAAGCCGCGCAGCTCCGAGGGACGGTCGCTCATGACCTCGTTCACGATGATATGGGCGGGTCCTCCGCTGAGATTCGGATTCCCCTCGATATATCCAGCAAGCTGTGTATTCGAAAAGAGAAAGGCATTGTTGAGGATGGCACCACGCTCCGGGACGCTGAATGCCTCGTAGTGGTTCACGGAGACATCATTGCCGTCGGGGCGTGCGATCTGTACGAGAGGAATCCCGTTTGCCGTCTCCGTCACATAGGGACGCTGCGCCTCGGGAGCGGAGGCGTCGGCGACAATGTCGGCGGCAAAAGTGAAAACCGGCTGCAGTGAAAAAATGCCAAGCGTCATCCAGCAGGTAATCTTTCGTGCAAGGTCGTGCTTTTCTCATAACATCCCTTTCAAGTCTAAATTGGGTGATGATAACATGAATCAATACATTTTTCAAGAAAAATATTTCGATAGAGCATAAGGAGGCGTCCGTGTACAGATTTATTTCTAGGGTTTTTCGTGTCCAATTTTGCTCACAGGGGGTGCAAAAATCTCGACGTGAGGGTGCAAATGCACCCCCTTCGCCATGTCTCAAAAATCAGCATAAATCAAGGCTTCTCAGCGCATACTCGCTTAACGATAGGGCAGGGGGTGCAGGGGTGCATCGTTAATCGGGGATAGAGGTGCATCGTTAGATGTGTATCAATATCAGGGGTAGACGGAGCTTCTAATAACAATTATGAGGCTCACTGTGCTCAGGAGGAGAGCCGCAGTATCTCGGAGAACACCACATGGGGAAAGCGGGAAGCAGTTCGCCGAGGGCAAGACCAGTGTGGGCTACAGTGCCCTTTCTCGGCTATGACGAGGACTTCAAAATCAGCGAGGAACAGGGCGAAGGTGGTCAAGCTCATCTACAAACTCTTCGCTTGGTGGGCGATCCTTCTATGCCATCATCAAGGAACTGGAGAAGCGCGGCATCAAATCTCCGTCCGGAAAGGACAAGTGGTACATTTCTACGGTGCGCTCCATTCTTACCAACGAGAAGTACCGTGGCGACGCGCTGATCCAGAAAGAGTATGACGGACTTCCTCGATAAGATGCGACGGAAGAATACGGGCGAGATTCCGCAGTATTATGTCGAGGAGCACCACGAGGCAATTATTCCGCCAGACTTATTCGACTTTGTGCAATCGGAGATAAAAACGCGAGAGAGCAGAACGGCAAAGCAGCAGTGTGAGCATCTTTCGCGAACAAAAGTCAAATGCGGATGTTGCGACGGTTGGTACAGGGGCAAAGGTAGTGGCACTCGACGGACAAGTACCGCAGGGTGATCTATCGCTGCAACAGAAAATATGCCCACAAAAGAAAGCCATGCAGCACAAGGCATCTGACAGAGAGAAATCAAACAGATTTTTGTTAAAGCACTGAACTCATTGGTGGAAGTCAAAGGAACGTGATTGCGGAACTACGATCTTTGATTGACGGTGTTTGCCAAATAGAGCCGCTGGAGGAACACGATAGGGTGAACAAGAACTTCGCATCTTGCAGAACTGCCTTGAAACGCTGATTCGTAAGAACGCACGGGTGGCACAGGATCAGACGGCATATCTGAAACAGGAAAATGAGATTTGCGCACGCTATCTGGAAAAAGCAAGGGAATTTGGAGAAGCTGGACGAAAAAATTGCCGAGAGAGACAAGAGGAAATACCTTGGAGGGCATGATTCGAGTGGTATGTGGTATCAACGGGGAGCAGACTGAGTTTGACAGCGAGTTTATGGGGCGGGGGGCTTGATCACATCGTGGTCCAAGGAGGACGGAGCGGCAGTCGTTGTTTTCAAAGGGGTGAGATTGAGATTGATGTTGGAAGGATATAGTGACTGAAGATATGGCTGACAGATAGATTTTTATGGAGAAATCTAAAATTCATGTTATACTAACATAAGTAAAGCGGTACTAATAAAAATCGACTATATCCAGATGAAAAAATTTATCAGATGGAGATTGTGGTGGGAAATATCAATTTATGCACTACGCATAAGAGTCATTTTGTGTTTATAATATTTTTACTCGTTCTTGGATTACCTGGGATAGCCTGTAGCTGATTATCCGAATTACCTGTGGGGAACAAAAATTTTTATCCTATGCGGTGCTCATATGGGACACGCATCTTATATTGATAAAACATCGTTGGTCGTAGAAGAATATAACCCTCAATATATAAACTTGCCATTAGGAAATTCATGTTCGAGAGGCTGATCGAGGGAATATAGAACCTTCTGGGGCAGGAACAGATCATTTCATGTATAATTGGGAATCAAGACGAATGTATTGGTGGGATTTTAGGGATAATGAATGGCGATATATTCCACCGGTAGGGAACTATGGCTGAAACAGGGCATTATTTTGATGGTGAAATGGCATTTTATCTTGCATATAACATGAAGTTTTATGGTGGGCAACAGTGGTACTCCGCACTGAGAAAGGAAGATATATGGATCCAAACTTTTCGGACAATATTTATACACTGATTGATGGCTCACGTTAATGTGGAGGAATTAAACAATGTTTGAAAGAGACAATTTCAAGAAGATATGCTTTGTGTTCTTTTTCTGCTTGTTTGTTAGTCCTATATGTACTGCCCAACGTCCGGTGGAATACTCAAGAAATTTTTGGGGGATGCTAATAAGCTGTTCTATATACAGCACACAGGCATCCATCAATGGAAAGTTTGCTACAGGGGATACGTTGCAAAGAGGTACTTTCTGTTTTGGAAATCCAAACTATACATCAGGTCAGATGGTAGGATTGAGCTCTTCTGTACAGGAGCACAGATTCAGCTGATTGCATGGATCCGAATGCAAATTATACAGTAGCGACGATTACGATGTCTGGTCGTGGAAATTTTAGAACACCGGATGGCGTTTGTGTAGGAATGCCTGAAACGGTATTATCTACGGTATATGGGACAGCGGACAACGTATCTACCGAAAGGCATAAGGCACCGAAGCTTTCTGCACAGGATAATGAGAAGTATTGGGAAGACCTAGATCAAACGATATATGAATACAATGTTAATGCGTCAGTATCAATGAAATTTATTGTAAAGAAAGGTGTTATAGATTCAATTATAATCCATGCTAGTGATTAAAGCACATGGATGTAGCATAGAGTGATAAATATGAAGTCAGTTTTATCAATTGCTAATAAAAGGGAGAGATGTAATGGGAAAATTTTTATTATGTATTATCAGTATGTTTGTTTCTTTTAACTTTTTGTGCAGAGGCAGTAGTACATGCAACAGATTCAATGTTTCGTGTAGAGGGATTGTGGTGTGATTTCCTGGGAGTAACATTGACTTCATACTAAAGTTAAAATTTGACGAGACAGAGATTTCCGCTCGCCCTGCCAGCGTTTGGAATCTCTTTTTCTTTGCAAAAGAATCATTAGCCATCTTCCCTCTCTTGTGTTATAATTTTCTTATATTTGAAACGTGGGAGGGAAGGCCGTTGTTTGCAAAGACCTATGGTGCGACGACCCTCGGGATTGACGGACGGATTATCGACGTTGAGGTGGATGTGTCGCCGGGGCTGCCGGGCTTTGAACTGGTAGGGGCTTCCCTGATACGTCGGTGAAGGAGTCGAAGGAGCGGGTACGGACGGCGATTCGCAACTCCGGCATTCAGCTGCGGCAGGAGCGGGTGACGGTGAATCTTGCACCTGCCGATGTGCGAAAGGACAGTTCGGGGCTTGATCTGCCAATCGCCGTTGGCCTCCTTGCATCCTACGGTATGGTTCCCGAGGCGGCGGTGCAGAACGCACTCTTCTCGCGGAACTCTCTCGATGGAAACTGCCGTCCGATCAGCGGCATTCTCCCGATGGCGATTACGGCGCGGGAGCATGGGCTGACGGAGTTCTACGTTGCTCCCTCCAATGCAGACGAGGCACTCCTGATTGACGGACTGAAGGTCTATGCGGTTGAGAATCTGGCGCAGCTTGTGCGTCATCTGACGGGCACGGAGACGCTGACTCCCTGCCGTGCCAAAACCAAATCAAAGACACAAAAGACAATGCCTTTACCGATGACTTTGCGGACGTACAGGGGCAGTATCAGGCGAAACGTGCGCTTGAGATTGCGGCAGCGGGAGGCCATAATGTTCTGATGGTCGGCGTGCCAGGTTCGGGCAAGACGATGCTGGCACGTCGGATGCCTTCGATTCTGCCGGAGCTGACGAAGGAAGAAGCCATCGAGATCACAAAGATTTACAGCATCTCGGGGCTGCTCGGCAAGGGTACGGGGCTTGTGACCACGCGCCCCTTCCGCAGTCCGCATCATACGTCCTCGACGGTGGCGATGATCGGCGGTGGGAGTATCCCGCGTCCGGGCGAGGTGACGCTTGCCCATCACGGCGTGCTCTTTCTCGACGAGCTGCCGGAGTTCAGCAAGAAGACGCTTGAGGTGCTGCGTGAGCCGATTGAAGATCGCCAGATTACCGTGTCGCGTGCGAACGCAACGCTGACGTTTCCCTCTAGTATCATTTTGGTAGCCGCGATGAATCCGTGCCCTGCGGATTTTTGGCGACAAAGATCATACCTGTGAATGTTCTGCGGGGAGATCAAACGTTATACACGCAAGCTGTCAGGGGACCATTATTAGACCGTATTGATCTTCATATTCGTGTATCGCGTGTGGATTATGCGGATTTGCATGCGACGCAGCGGGCGAGTCATCGGCAGCGATACGTGCCCGCGTAGTGCGGGCACGTACGATCGAGCGGGAGCGCCTAGAACGTCACGGGCTCTTTTGTAATGCACAGATGAATCACAGCATGATAAAGAAGTACTGTACGATGGAAGGATGCAGAGCATCTGCTGGAAGCAGCATTTCACCGCATTCAGCTGTCGGCACGTTCGCATGACCGCATCATTAAGGTGGCGAGGACGATTGCCGATCTTGATGGAAAACCGATCATCGGAGCATCTCATATTGCTGAGGCGATACAGCTGCGCAGTGATGTCGGACTGAGCATCGAGTGACTTCTTTGACACGAAGAAATAATAGGAGTTTGCGCCCATGAAGTATGTAAAGATGGAAATATTTATTCCGCGAACCCATCTTCCTGCACTCCAAAAGGCACTGCAGGTGGTGGATGCCGGACATATCGGGAACTATGACTCCTGCCTTGCCTATAGTCCTGTGATGGGGACATGGCGAACTCTTGCAGGAGCAGATCCTTATGAGGGAGAAGTGGGCGAGATTACCGAGGCGGAGGAACTAAAGGTCGAGGTACGCGTTGAAGAACGGCGAATTGATGAGACGATGCGTGCGATTCGGAAGATCCATCCATATGAGACGCCGGTTGTCTTTGTTTTGCCGCTGCTTGACGGTACTGCGTTTGATGAGTAATATGGATACAACTTCTTTGCAGACTGTGTTATAATGATTTCGATATATACATAACGGCAAAGCGGGGGAGGACATTGTTTGGCTGAAAAGATTCGATCAGAGCTCCTTTCCTTTCTTGTACCTGATGCTGCTCCGCTGCGTGTACTTGTCGTTGAGAGCCTGGAATATTTGCCGCAGCTGCGAAAAATGTTTCCTAAGTCGGAGCTTCATGCACTTGCCGCTGAATGCGATCCGGCAGACATTCCCACAGGTGTTCATTGGCAGGAACTGGATTATGTCACAACTCCTCTGCCGTATGAACGAAAATATTTTGACTATATTATCTCCGATCTGGCGTTGGAAAATGTGGATAATCCGCAGGATATCGCGGCAGGGTTTTCCCTGTTCCTAAAAGATACAGGGGCGCTCCTGACGAGTTTTCGCAATATACGTCATTGGTCTGTCCTGCAAAATTTGATGGACGGGCACTATTATTCCATTGTTTCGCGTCTTTATGCGCGTGCAGAGTTTGAGAAACTGCTGTATGCTTCCTTTTATAAGAGTGTGCGCTGTCAGGCACAGCAAAGGAAGGCGCCGCCCGGTATGATCGACCGACTCGTCGCAGCTGGGTTTGAGAATCGCATGACGACGATCTGGAGGCAGAGTTCTACCTGATCCGTGCAGATCGGTCGATGCCGGAGCTCTCCTGATTAAGTCGATGTATACAGCCGAACAACGTAGGCATATCGTGCATCTCCTTCACCGCATTGAGTATGATGTTGTACGAGTAGAATCTGCGTGTTCGCTATGGGATGAAGTAACACAGCTGCATATTTTCCCTGCCTATCTTGCGGCATTGATTCACGAGACTGTGGTACACCGAGCGATTCTATCGTGCCCTTTTTGCATGCTCACAAAGGGCATGATGTATATATCCAGCAACTGCTGCATGAGAGTGCGGCAGAGAGTATCGACCCTGTTCAGCAGGGAGCTGTATCTGAGTTTGCAGAGAGAATGTACGCATGAAGAGTAAGCCGATCATGTGCGTGGATGAACATAAAATAGCCTTTATCACCCTGTAGTCAATGATGAAGATATGTCACCGCGAATGCCTTCTCTATCTCAGGCACCTCCGTTCCCGCAGGGATAACTGTCGAGTATATCCCCGTGCGCGGTGCGCAATCCATGTGTGCAGGGTACAACGAGGGTGCGCGTGCAACCAATGCGCGTCTATGGTGATCTGCACCAGGATGTCCTTGTGGTCAATAGAATGTGATTGCTGATCTGCTCTCTATTTTTCGTGATGAGACGATCGGACTGGTCGGTGTAATCGGATGCCGAGCCTGCCGCAGTCAGGTGTTTGGTGGGATGGACTTCGCACCCTATGGGCGTGTTCTTCATCACTGTGGAAACAGAGAGCGTCATTGACTCGCGTTGTATGGAGCCAGATGGGACCATACATCGATGTTGAGGCGGCAGACGGTCTCTTTTATGGCGATGCAGTATGGCATTCGTTGGCGGGAGGATCTCTTCACGGGCTGGCATTTCTATGATACATCGATGTGCATGGAGATGCGGCGTCACGAGTTCAGGTGTGTTGTCCCAAATCAGGAGGAAGATTTTGGTGCATCCACTGTCCGCAGGAGCAATACGTAACTTCC
>BNJU01003096.1_pt1 | contig 55144 bp, 63 predicted proteins | sample 8539281 | NCBI WGS metagenome assembly BNJU01 (sample SAMD00202456, study PRJDB9452) | human saliva metagenome | isolation source: human saliva | place: Japan
CCCGAACTTAAGCACCACGTTCGTGACCCTATAGTCCCCATTTCCCCGTTTGGAGGCGGTGAGGTCACGGTTTGAGATGGTGTGGTGCCCAAAGTGCAGACCACCTCGGCGAAAAACGCTGAAAATCGGGGTGTTGTGGGCGAGGTGGTCTGCGTTTTGGGCGCAGTGGTGTCAGTCGTGGTGGCCGTGCTGGCAGCCAGGCCCCTCTGCTGGCAGCATGAACCCTTCAATGCGCAGCTAAACCCTATTGGTGGCATGGTGGGCAGCCTGCCCAGGCCACCACCTATCGGGTTAACGTGCGCATCAATGGGCCCAGGTGTCCACCTGCCGGGTTTAGGCCACCACCTATCGGGCCCGCGTGCGCATCAAAGGGGCCCGCGTGCGCAGGATGCGTTCACAGGAACAGAAGAGGGCCTGAAACGGGCTCGCAGGTGTCCCGACGCTCCCCATGCCTCCTCGGATACGACGGAGGCGGGACCCCGAAGGGTCCCGCCCCTCGTTGCGCGCGGTCGCCACGCCGTCGGTGCCGAAAAGTCACGCTACCAGCAACACGTAGAGTCCTATAACCCGGATTATTCTGGCAGGGCGTCACGAGAGAATCGGAAAGCCTCGGGCCAAGTGGCCCGGGGCTTTCGCCTTACACCCGCACGCTCACGCGGTCTCGGGGAACGTGGAGGTGTCGATGACGTAGCGGTAGCGCACGCGCGAGGCGACGACGTTGTCGTAGGCCGCGGTGATTTCACCGGTGATCATTTCAACTCAGGGATGACGCCGCGCAGGTCGAGCATCTCCTGGGTTTCGGCGATGCCGCCGATCTGGGGAGCCTGCGATGACTTCCGCCGCTGTTGACGGGGTTGAGCGCAGCGGCAGGAGATGGGCCCGTAGGCAGGCTTCAATATCGACGAAGCATGTAGGGCGCAGGCGCTATAGCCGGCGTAGTCCAGGCTGTCGGCGGAGACGGTGCACAGGATCAGGTCGAAGGAGCCGCGCAGGGAGTCGAGCACACCTTCCTCGCTGGTGGCGTAGAAGTGGTCGAGCGAAACGGCGGGCATCAGCTTCCTGGAGCGACCGTGAGATGACGTGGAGATGTCCGCGCCCATGGCCTTGGCGCGATCTGCACGCCCATGTCCGAGGCCGCCCATGCCGAGGAGGATAAAGCACGCGCGAGCTGGTCCTACGTTGCAATGCTTTGAGCGGCGAGTGTAGTGATGGCGGCCAGGAGGGCGCGCAGGCAGCGAAGTCCAGCTCGGGATGTAGGGCGAAGTCCTCGCGCACGGTGAAGCCTCGCGAGTAGCCGCCGGTCGTCGGTTACCTCAGCGTCGGCGCGGTAGGTCCACAGGTGCCATGTCGACGCACCACCGTTGTAGTCGGATTCGGCACATCTCGCACGTGCCACAGGAGCCGACCATGCAGCCCATATTCACGCGGTCCCCCACCTGAACTTCAGGACGCCGGCCCGACCTATGACGGTGCCGACGTAAACCCTGGCCGGGCACGCATGGGTAGGACACGGATCCTACCGCCGCGGCGGTGTGATGTCGGAGTGGCAGATGCCCGCGTAGGCGACGTCGGCGCAGGATCTCCCCCGCCAGGCTTCGCGATGTCGATCCGCAGGGGGTGGAACTGCGGCGAACGTCACAGCCGTAGGCGATCACGCGGCGCGAGGAACCCCTTTGTCCGGTCACCGCTGCCAGCTATTACCCAGAAACAGAAAACCCGGCGCGTGGGCGCCGGGCAGGGTATGACGGACTCGAACCCGCGACGTCCTGGACCACAACCAGGTGCTCTACCAACTGAACTACAGCCACCATCGCGTCGCCGTGAAGGCAACGGATAGAGTTTAGCACTACCCACCCGAGCTTGAAAACTCGAGCACTACCCTCACAGCGGTGGCGTGCATCACCAGTGGGCGCGAGCGGAGATCGCGTCGGCGAAGTTACCCAGTGCGCCGGGGGTGGCACCCAGGTACAGGTCGGCGTCCACGAGAGAGACCTCCATGACCAGGAAGGATCCCTTGCCGTCGGGGACCAGGTCCACGCGGTTGAACAGGAACAGCTCGTCGTGGCCTAGGCGGGCACGCACGTAGTCGTGCAGGACACGGCGGATTTCCTCGCCCCACTGCCACGCGACAGAGTCGGCGGCCTCGGCGGTCACCACGGCCTCGTGCATGGAGGGATCGCTCACCGACGCGGGGTGCAGGGCGGAGCGCTTCTCGACGGCGTGGGAGACCAGGCCGTTGAAGAAGACGAGCGAGATCTCGCCGTGCAGGTCGATCTCCTCGACGTAGCGCTGGATCATGACCGAGCGGCCGTCACCCAGCAGCCCCTGCACCTGGCGCATGGCGGCCTGGCGCTGGCGCGTGTCCACGGTCGTATAGCGGCCGATGTCGCGCACGCCGGAGGACACCGCGGGCTTGACGACGAACTCGCCGAAAGCCGGAAAGCGCGTGTGAATCTGGTGCTTGGACAGGTTCTGCTCGGGCTCGAGCCAGTTCGTGGGAATCGTGGGCATGCCCAGGGCGGACAGGTCCTTGAGGTAATGCTTGTCCGTGTTCCAGTTCAGCACATCCGCGGAGTTCTGCACGCGACGCAGCTGCTTCGTCCACTCCAGGAACGCGGCGCGGTCGCTCGCATAGTCGGACACGGAGCGCACGACGACCATGCCGGCCTCGGACCAGTCGACGTCAGGGTCGTTCCACACCTTGACCTGGGGGTCGCACCCGCGCGCCGCCAGCTCGTCGAGCAGACCTTCCTCACCTTTGAAGAGGTTGGGCATGGACTTACAGGTCACCAGGGTGACTTTGGGATGGGCCGTCATAGTGTTCTTTCTGTCGGGAATGAAGGACGAACGAGGTCGTGGCTGGGAACTCACCGCAGACCGAGCGGGCGCTGCGCGGCCTCGGTCAGCAGCTCGGTCAGCAGGTCCGGGTAGGACAGGCCTGCGGCGGCCCACATCTGCGGGTACATCGAGATGGGCGTGAAACCGGGCATCGTGTTCACTTCGTTGATGATGACGGTGTCGCTGGCCTCGTCGAAGAAGAAGTCGACGCGGGCCAGGCCCTCACACTCGAGGGCGTCGAAGGCACGCCACGCGGTCTCGCGGATGCGATCGGCGTAGTCGGGGGCGACGTCGGCCGGGCAGGACAGGCCGACGACATCGTCCACGTACTTGTGCTCGTAGTCGTAGAACTCGCCCTCGGGGACGACAATCTCACCCAGGGGCGCAGTGCCATTGCGCCAGTCAGAGCGCGAGCCGAGGACGCCGCACTCGACCTCGCGGCCGGAGATCGAGGCCTCGACGATGATGCGCGGGTCGTGGTTCGCGGCCTCCTTGATGGCCACGGGCAGGTCCTCGCGACAGGTGACGCGCGAGATACCGACGGAGGAACCGGCGCGGCAGGGTTTGACGAAGACGGGGAAGCCCAGGCGCTCGATTCGGTCCATGCAGGCGGTAGCGTCAGCGTCCCACTGACGCGCTGTGACCAGCTCCCACTGGCCCACGTCGATGCCGGCGGCGGCCAAGACGGTCTTGGTGAGGTGCTTGTCCATGGACACGGCCGAGGAGGTCACGCCGCAGCCCACGTAGCGCACGCCGGCCATCTCGAAGAGGCCCTGAATGGTGCCATCCTCGCCGTAGGGGCCGTGCAGGAGCGGGAACACGATGTCCACGTGGCCCAGGTCCTCCACGCCGACGACACGCGAGTCCCGTGCATCCGGGTCGCCCTCGTAGGTGAGCTCGACGAGATTGCCCTCGCCCGGGGTCAGGGCGACGCGGGTCGATCCGGCGGTGACACACTGGCCCTTCCCATCCTTGAATTCCAGCGCCGACGGATCATCGGCGACGCGCACCCACTGGCCGTCACGCGTGATACCCAGCGGGATCACGTCCCACTTGGTGCGGTCGATAGCGGTCAGGATGCCGGCGGCCGTCGAGCACGAGATCTCATGCTCGGAGGAGCGTCCACCGAAGACAATAAGGACGCGAGGACGAGAAATTGCAGTCATGGGTCCAAGACTACCGCGCGGGAGGCGTTCGGTGCCCGCGTGCGCAGGGTTTAGACCAGCTCGATCTTCCAGCCGTCCATCTTCTGCGGGCGCGCAAGCAGCATGCGACCCATGTCCTCGATACTCGCGCGTCCCTCGACGACCTCGACGACGGCACCCGTAATCGGCATGTCGACACCGACGGAGGCCGCGACTTGGAGGATCGGCGAGGCCGAGGCGACGCCCTCGACGACGCCCGGGGACAGCGCCAGGGCCTCGGTCAGTCCCATGCCGGAGCCAAGGCGGTGGCCGAGGGAAAGAAATTACGCGACAGGCGCGAGGAACAGGTGGCGACGAGGTCGCCGATGCCGGACAGGCCCGCGAAGGTCGCGGGATCAGCGCCAAGCGCGGTGCCCAGGCGCGTCATCTCGGCCAGGCCGCGGGTGATGAGGGTCGATCGCGTGTTGATGCCCAGGCCCATGCCCTCGGCGGCACCGATGGCGACCGCGATGACGTTCTTCGTCGCGCCCGCCATCTCCGTGCCCACGACGTCGGTGGACACGTAGGGGCGGAAATAGGAGTTGTGGCAGGTCTTCGCGATCTCCTTGGCCAGCTCCACGTCGGTTGCAGCAACGACCGTCGCCGTGGGCTGGCGCTCGGCGATCTCGCGCGAGAGGTTCGGGCCGGACAGGACGGCGATGCGGCTACTCGGCACACCCGAGGCCTCGGCGATGATCTCGTCGACACGCTTGAGGGAGCCGAGCTCCAGGCCCTTGGCCAGGGACAGCAGGGCGACGTCGGGGGCGAATGACTCGCGCGCGGCGCTCAGGGTGGCGCGCACGGCCTTGACGGGCACGGCCACGACGACGAGCTCGCGGCCGGCGACGGCCTCGGCGATATCGGTGGTCGCGCTGATGCGCTCCGACAGGGCGATCCCCGGCAGGTACGTCGGGTTCTCTCCCCCGTTGATGAACGAGATCGTGTCGGCGTTACGCCCCCACATCGTCACGCTCACGCCCGCGTCGGCGAGCACCTGCGCGAACGTCGTTCCCCACGCGCCCGTTCCCAGGACCGCAGCTGTTGTCATACTCATCGAGACCTCCCTGTCAAGGCCATTCTACTAGGATTGAAACAACCGACCCTACCCGGAGGAACTGTGTCTCACCGTCGAGCCCTCGCCGCGAGCGCGGCCGTCTCACTGCTCCTGTTGGGTGCGTGCGCTCCCAGAACCCCAACGGACGCGCCTCGGTCAGCCGAGGCCTCGTCGAGCGCCTCCCACTCCCCCGCGGCATCCGCGAGCGCGAGCGAGGCTCCGGAGACGACGCCGATGCCGGAGCCGGGTTTGAATGCGACTAAGCCGGTCAATGCCGACAACTGGATGTCGAACGTGGAGGGGTTGCCTCCGGTGCGCTCGGATGACCCGACGAAGGCGCTGGCGCTGACGGGGATTCGCTCGGCGACGCACGAGGGTTTCACGCGCGTCGTGCTGGAGTTTTCGGGCGAGGGAACGCCCGGGGTGTGGCGCGGAGCGTGGACGGATGAGGCCGTCGAGCAGGGCCGAGGCCTGCCCATCCAGGTCGAGGGCGAAGCGGTCCTGGATCTGGTCATCGACGGCACGCCAATGACGGCGAGCGAGAACCCCTACCCGAGCGGCACGCACACGCGCGCCGGAGACCTGGACGTCGTCTCGGACGGCACCTTCGAGGACAACACGCACGTCGTCATCGGGGCGCCCGCCCCGCGCCAATTCCAGATCGGATTCTTGTCCAACCCGGTGCGCATGGTCGTCGATATCCGCGATTAGCCCTTCTTGCGGGCTTTCTTGGCCTTCTTCGCGAGTTCTTCTTCCCACCAGGGGCCGGCCTGCGTGGTGGGGTCCCACACCTGCTCGGGGACGGGAAGCCCGCGCAGCTTGCCCACGCCCGCGCGCACGGCATCTCTAATGCGCTTGGTCGCCTCGTTGACGGCCTCGTGATCCTCGGACCCGGCGGGACTCATCAGGTCGGAGAGGTCGACGGGCTCGCCGAAGTGGTACGAGACGCGGCGGCCCGGTCGCATGTCGATGCCCTTGGCGTTGTACGGGGCCATGATGTCCTGCGGTCCCCACTGCGAGACGGGGATGACGGGCACGCCCGTATCGAGGGCCAGTCGGGCGGCGCCGGACTTGAACTCCATGGGCCATTGGTCGGGGTCGCGGGTGAGAGTGCCCTCGGGGAAGATGCCGACGACCTCGCCTGCGTTCAGGGCTTCGCGGGTGGGTGCCAGGACGGCCGAGGGGTTGGAGTCGCGGTTGACGGGGATCAGGCCCATTCCCTTGATAATCCAGCCGAACACGGGCACGGAGAACATCGACTTTTTCGCCAGGAAACGCACGGCGGTGTCGCGCTTCATGAAGTACCAGCACAGGCACAGCGGATCGACGTTGGACAGGTGGTTGGGGACCAGGAGAAAGCCGCCCTCGGTGGGAAGATTCTCTTCACCGCTCACGGAGAACTTGATCCAGGGGGTCGCGATGGGCGTCAGGACGCCCTTTGCGAAGGTGTAAAAGCCGGAGACAGCACTCATGGCTTCATTCTACGGGGACCGCTGCGCCGGCGCGCTGGCCCACACGGACCTCACACGAGGACGGACACGACCCCGGGGGCGACGTCGACGGTGAAAGGGGATCGACGCGATGCGGTCCCCATCCGCCATGGCGACCACACCGGCGGGGAGCGGCGAAGGAGACGACGCGGGCGCTTTCCACCTCGATAGCCGGGTGTGCCTTCGCGCGGCCGGCGACGACGCGGGCGAGCACGGGCAGGGCGCGAGAGAGCGGCAGGGGGCCCACGTGGCACACCTCGAGGACGCCGTCGCTCATGTCGGAGGATTCCACCAGGGTGATGCCGCCGCCGAAACGCCCGGAGTTGGACACCGACGCAATCCAGCCGCTCATGTTGCGCTCGACCCCGTCCACGGTGGCCACGATCTCGGTGGGTTCGTGCGAGGCCAGGGCCGCGAAGGCCCCGTAGCCGTAGGCCAGCGGTCCAGACGTCAGCGAGGACTCGTTGGCGAGAATGTTTGCGCGCGCGTCCAGGCCGATCGAGACAATGCCGAGGGCCAGGCGCACGCCGTCGCGCGAGCGCACCCACATGCCATCAAGGGGACGCACCCGAGAGGCCAGCCAATCGGAGGAGTCGGCCCCGGCCTCGTCGGAAGAAAAACCCAGAGGAGCCAGGGAACGCGCACGCACCAGCGGGTCCGTGCCGATGCCAAGCGCGCGACACAGGTCGTTACCGCGCCCGCCCGGCATGGGAACGAAGATCGCGTCGGACTCGTGGCACCCGCGCGCCACGGCACCCAGGTACCCGTCTCCGCCCAGAGCCGCGACGAACGAGCCGGACGCGACCTCGCCGGCAATCGCCGCCGGATCATCGCCGGGCGTCGTCAGGCGAACCGCGACCTCCCAGCCGCCACCGCGCAGGATGCGCACGATGCGCGGCCCCAGGCGCACGCTACGCCCGCCCGCCGACATCGACGAGACGAGCAACAAAATGCTGCGACGCACGCCCGACGCGGCCATGGTCTCAGGCGTCCAGGTAGCGCACGCGAGCGTCCAGCTGGTGGAGCTTGCGCGTGAAGTGCTCGTAGCCGCGCGAAATCACGTCGATGCCCGACACGGTGGACGTGCCCGATGCTGCCAGAGCAGCGATCAGGTGGGAGAAGCCACCGCGCAGGTCCGGAACCTCGATATCCGCGCTGTGCAGCGGGGTCGGGCCCGAGATGACGGCCGAGTGGTAGTAGTTTTTCTGGCCAAAGCGGCAGGGCGTCCCGCCCAGGCACTCGCGGTAGACCTGAATGTTCGCACCCATCTTGCGCAGCGCCTCGGTGAAGCCGAAACGGTTCTCATACACGGTTTCGTGCACGATCGACAGACCCTCAGCCTGGGTGAGGGCGACGACGAGGGGCTGCTGCCAGTCCGTCATGAAGCCCGGGTGCACGGCCGTCTCCAGGGCGATCGAGTGCAGCGGCTCGCCCGGGTGATAGAAAGCGGATGCCGTCGGCGTCGATATTGAAGGCACCGCCCACCTTGCGGAAGGTGTTGAGGAACGTCGTCATGTCGGGCTGGTGAGCGCCACGCACGTAGATGTCGCCGTGGGTGGCCAGGGCGGCCGCGGCCCACGAGGCCGCCTCGATGCGATCCGGCAGAGCCGTGTGGCGGTAGCCGTTGAGCTTCGCCACGCCCTCGATGCGGATCGTGCGGTCCGTGTCCACCGAGATGATCGCGCCCATCTTCTGCAGGACGTTGATGAGGTCGAGGATCTCGGGCTCGATGGCCGCGCCCTTCAGGGTCGTGATGCCCTCGTTGCGCACGGCCGTGAGCAGCGTCTGCTCGGTCGCGCCCACGGACGGGAAGGGCAGCTCGATGATCGCGCCGTGCAGGCCGGTAGCGGGGCGCTTAATGTGCACGCCGTCGGGCTGCTTATCGACAATCGCGCCGAACTTGCGCAGCGTCTCCAGGTGGAAGTCGATGGGACGGCCGCCGATCGCGCAGCCGCCCAGCTCGGGGATGAAGGCCTCGCCCAGCTGGTGCAGCAGCGGGCCGCAGAACAGGATCGGGATGCGCGAGGCACCCGCGAGCGTATCGATGTCGGAGCGCGAGGCGATCTTGACGTTCGAGGGGTCCATGCGCAGCGTGCCGCGATCCTGATCGAAGTCGATCTGAACGCCGTGCAGGCTCAGCAGGTCCGAGACCACGTCGGTGTCGCGGATGAGCGGCACGTTGTAGAGCTCAGAGGGGGTGTCGGCGAGCAGCGACGCAACCATCGCCTTGGGCACGAAGTTTTTCGCGCCGCGCACCGTGATCTCACCGCGCAGCGGATGGCCGCCCTCAACCTGAAGGATCGATGACATGAGTGCTCCTCACTATGACGTAACTGGCCCCTACTCTAGCTAGGTAGGGGCCAGTATGCGCAGTGCTTTCAGTCGCGAGCCGACACAACTTCTTCCTTGGGCAAGAATTTCGCCGGGAGCGTGCGCGGCTTGAAGGACGGGCGCGCGGCCTCGTAAGCCGCGATCTCGTCCTCATGACGCAGGGTCAGGGCGATATCGTCGAGGCCCTCCATGAGGGTCCAGCGCACGTAGTCGTCGATCTGGAAGGTGCCCGAGATCGCACCGGCGCGCCAGGTCTTGTCCTCCAGGGAGACGGTGATCTCGGTGCCGGGCTCGGTCTCGAGGAGCTTCCACAGGGACTCGCAGTCCTCCTGGGAGATGATGCCGGTGACCAGGCCCTGCTTGCCGGAGTTTCCGCGGAAAATGTCTGCGAACTTGGGGGCCAGGACGACGCGGAAGCCGTAGTCCTTGAGCGCCCACACGGCGTGCTCACGCGAGGAGCCGGTGCCGAAGTCGGGGCCCGCGATCAGGACAGAGCCGTTCTTGTAAGCATCCTGGTTGAGGACGAACTCCGGGATCGCCACGCCAGGCCGCAAAGAGGGCGTCCTCGAAGCCCGTGCGGGTCACGCGCTTGAGGTAGACGGCGGGGATGATCTGGTCGGTATCGACGTTAGAGCGGCGCAGCGGGACGCCGATGCCGGTGTGGGTGATGAACTTTTCCATGGGTGGTTGAGTCTTTTTCTTCCGTGGGGACGAGGCCGGGGCCCTCCCCGCTGTCGGGTTGCGGAGGGCGGGCCTCAGAGGTCGGCCGGGGAGGACAGGGTGCCACGCACGGCGGTGGCGGCGGCGACGAGCGGGGACACCAGGTGCGTGCGGCTGCCCTTGCCCTGGCGGCCTTCGAAGTTGCGGTTGGAGGTGGAGGCCGAACGGTCTCCCCGCGTTCATCGTGTCGGGGTTCATGCCCAGGCACATGGAGCAACCGGCGTTGCGCCATTCGGCGCCGAAGTCGGTGAAGATCTTGTCGAGGCCCCTCGGCCTCGGCCTGGAGGCGCACGCGGGCGGAGCCGGGCACGACCATGACGCGCACGCCCTCAGCCTTGCGGCGACCCTTGAAGATGCCGGCGGCGGCGCGCAGGTCTTCGATGCGGCCGTTGGTGCAGCTGCCGATGAAGACGGTGTTCACGGCGATGTCGCGCATCAGGGGTGCCGGCCTTGAGGTCCATGTACTCGAGGGCGCGCTCGGCGGCCGCGCGGGCCGTCTCGTCGGTGAAGTCCTCGGGGGCGGGGACGGTCGCGGACAGCGGCACGCCCTGTCCGGGGTTGGTGCCCCAGGTGACGAAGGGTTCGATGTCGGCGGCCTCCAGGATAACCTCAGCGTCGAAGACGGCGTCCTCGTCGGAGGCCAGCGAGGACCAATATTCGACGGCGCGATCCCAGTCCTCGCCCTCGGGGGCGTGGGGGCGACCCTTGATGTAGTCGAAGGTCGTCTGGTCGGGGGCGATCATGCCCGCGCGGGCCCCCGCCTCGATCGACATGTTGCAGATCGTCATGCGACCCTCCATGGAGAGCTCGCGGATGGCCTGGCCGCGGTACTCCAGGACGTAGCCCTGGCCGCCGCCGGTGCCGATCTTGGCGATGACGGCGAGGATGATGTCCTTGGCCGTCGAGCCCTCGGGGAGGGAACCGTTGACGGTGATCGCCATGGTCTTGAAGGGGGCCATCGGCAGCGTCTGGGTGGCGAGCACGTGCTCGACCTGGCTGGTGCCGATACCGAAGGCGAGCGCGCCGAACGCGCCGTGCGTCGAGGTGTGGGAGTCGCCGCACACGATCGTCATGCCGGGCTGGGTGAGGCCCAGCTGGGGGCCGACGACGTGGACGATGCCCTGGTCGGCGTCGCCCAGGGAGTGCAGGCGCACGCCGAACTCCTCGGCGTTCTTGCGCAGGGTGTCGATCTGGGTGCGGCTGGTGATGTCCGCGATCGGCTGGTCGATGTTGACCGTGGGGGTGTTGTGGTCCTCGGTGGCGATCGTCAGGTCGGGGCGACGGACCTGGCGTCCAGCGAGGCGCAGGCCCTCGAAAGCCTGGGGGCTCGTCACCTCGTGCACCAGGTGGAGGTCAATGAACAGAAGGTCGGGGGCACCGTTCTCCCCCTTGGACACGATGTGGTCGCGCCACACCTTTTCTGCCATCGTTCCGGTCATTGTTCCTCCTCTGGTCTCCACTTTGGAGACACGGTGTCATTCATACTTCGCGATCAATGGAACCGCCTCATCGGCCGCGCGACCCGCTGATCTCACGTCTCGGACGCCGCTTTGACCTGTTTCACTATCCGACAATTTGCCATCTCAAAAGCTGAGATATTAAATAGTTACATGGAAGAGCAAACATCCAGTGGCGTCGGCGTTCTCGATAAGGCTGCGTTGGTTCTTAGCGCTCTTGAGGCAGGACCCGCCACCCTCGCCCAACTCGTTTCCAGCACGGGGCTTGCTCGCCCCACCGCCCATCGACTGGCCGTCGCTCTCGAATATCACCGCATGGTTGCCCGCGACATGCAAGGACGTTTCATCCTCGGCCCCCGCCTCCAGGAGCTCTCCTCCGCCGCCGGCGAAGACCGCCTCCTCCAGGCCTCCATGCCGGTCCTTCAGGCTCTGCGCGACCACACCAAGGAATCCTCCCAGCTCTTCCGCCGCCAGGGCGATTACCGCGTGTGCGTGGCCGCCTCCGAACGCGAGATGGGCCTGCGCGACTCGATCCCCGTGGGTGCCACCCTGTCCATGAGCGCCGGCTCCGCCGCCCAGGTCCTGCTGGCCTGGGAGGAGCCCGACCGCCTGCACCGCGGCCTGTACGGCGCCTCCTTCAACGCCACCATGCTCTCCGAGGTGCGCCGCCGCGGCTGGGCCCAGTCCGTGGGCGAGCGTGAGCCGGGCGTTGCCTCGGTGTCCGCCCCCGTGCGCGGCCCCTCCGGCCGCGTCCTGGCTGCCCTGTCCATCTCCGGTCCCATCGAGCGCATGGGTCGCCAGCCCGGACGCCAGCACGGCCCCTCCGTCATGGCGGCCGCCAACAGACTCACGGAATTCCTCTCCACCGTCGAGGACGCCGCGGACCTCTAACCCGCGACCACGCAGCAGACAAACGGGTGGGCCGGGACGAATCAATCGTCCCGGCCCACCCGTTTGCGTACCTATCCGCTAGGCGACCCAGCGGCCCGAACCATCGAAGGTGTAGGCGGTGCCGCCAATGACGACGCGTCCAGTCGCCATGGCTCCCGACGGGTGGCAGAAGTACCAGCTACCGCCGTCCTTCACCCATCCGATCGCCATCTGGCCGGATTCGGTCAGGTAGTACCAGGTGCCCCCAGGTTCACCCAGCCGGTAGCCATCGCGCCGGACGGAGCGTAGTAGCGCCACGCGCCATCCTCGACCTGCCAACCGGTCTTCATCCAACCGTTCGCATCGAAGGAGTAGGTGACGCCGTCACGCACAACGCGCTCGTTTGCGGGGTAGCTCCCGTCCGGGTAGCGCAGCCATCAGCGGCCATCACCGGAAGCAACCCACTGCGCAGCAGCCGGATCCGGCTCCGGAGTGACGGTGGGATCGATGCGATCTCCCGCAGCCTGCGTGAAGACGGCAACCGTGCGAGCCGGAACCGTGACGGAGCCCGTCTTCGCGTCGAATGACGCGCCCTTGACGGTTTCGTCCGAGCCGTTCGCCTGTGCCTCGTGCAGCTTGAAAACGCGACCCGACAGGCCCTCGACCGCGGTGGTCACGGACTCGCCGCTCGCGTTGAAGACGACGAGAGCGCCGTCGAGCTTCGCGTCAACGTCAGTACCGGCCCCGGCCTCGTCGTTGATGAGCATGATGATCGTGCCGTCCACGGCACCCTCACCCGAGTTCGGGAAGGTCACCTTGGAGCGGATCAAGTCCGCGCTGCCCAGCGTGAACAGACGCGAGGACGAACGCACGCGCAGGAAATCCATCGCAATCTCCGAGGAGGCGTCGATCTGCTCCGAGGTCGGCTTCAGATTCGGGTTCTCCAACAGCGGACGCATGTGGTCCCAGGCAGCGCCATTCTTGGACTTCACGGGCAGGCCATGGCCGAAACCGTTGTCGCGCATAGACCAATCGATCGCGTTGTAGTAATCACCCGAGTTGTAGGAGTCGCGGTCCAGGGACTTCGAACGCAGCATCTCCGTGCCCGAGGCCCAGAAGGAGGGCGACTGAGACAGCGCCACGGAGGCCTGACTGATCAGCGACATGCGCACGCGGTGATCCATCGGAGCATCCGCCGGCATCTTGTAGGTGACCAGGTCGAAGAGCGTCTCGTTATCGTGGGCATCCACGTAGTTGACGTTCTCCGCGGGCTGGGAGGCGAACCCCGCGCCCTGGCCGTTGTAGTCCAGCTGCGCGCCCGACACGGTCTTGCCGTCGTAGGTGGTGAGCGTGTAGTCCTTCAGGTTGCCCGCCAGGCCCAGCTTCACCAGGTCCACACGGTGCAGATAGTCGGCGCGGCGATCCGCCTCGGAGCGGGTGTCCAGACCGTTGAGGTCCGAGAAAGCACCCGAGCCGAAGCCTGCATGATGCGGTGATCCTCATCGAAGGGGCCGCCACCGTGCACGGCGTCACGCAGGCGGTCGTTAAACGCGCCGATGCCAGTGCCGTCCAGCTGGCCCTGCGTGGCCTGGGTGAACAGCGCGTTGTTCGCGACCTCACCGAAGTTCCAGCCCTCGCCGTAGATGTACAGGCGCGAGCCGTCCACGCCGTCCTTCTCCAGGGTGAGGGACGCCAGAGCGGCCTTCGCGCGCTTCATCTCCTCGGCCGGGTGGTGCCCCATGAGGTCAAAGCGGAAGCCGTCAACGTGGTAGTACTTCGCCCAGTGGATCATCGAGTCGATCATGAGGTGCTCGCTCATCGCGTTTTCGGTCGCGACGTTGGAGCAGCACGTCGAGGTCTCGACACCGCCCGTGGCGTTCAGACGCTGGTAGTAGCCGGGCACAACGCGGTCGAGCACGGAGTATGCGGACTGGCCGGCTGCGGGCGTGTGGTTGTAGACCTGGTCGAGGACGACCTGCATGCCGATCGAGTGCAGACCACCCACCATGGAGCGGAATTCGCACACACGCGCGCGCCGCCGTTCTGGTGGGACGAGGTCGCGTAGGAGCCCTCGGGAGCCATCCAGTGCAGCGGGTCGTAGCCCCAGTTGTAGGCATCCTGGTCGGCAACGGCCGTGACCGCAGCCTGCTGCTCCTCGGACGCCGGGCCAGCATCCTCGGGGATCGCGGGCGTCTTCTGATCCGCGCGCTTCTCGGGAATGGTCGCGATGTCGAAGGTCGGCAGCAGGTGCACCGTGTTCATTCCGGCGCTCGACAGCTCGGCGAGGTGGCGCATGCCGTTGGACTGGAACTGCGTGAAGGCCATGTAGGTGCCGCGCATGTACTCGGGCACCGACGTGTCCGCGGCGGAGAAGTCACGCACGTGCAGCTCGTAGATAGAGCGCTGGGCGTCGTCCTCGATGGCCGGAGCCTTCGAGTCCGTCCACACCGACGGGGCAATCGCCGGGTTGTCCATGTTGACGGCGACGGAGCGCGTGGAATCGACGGTCAGGGCCACCGAGTAGGGGTCGGTGACGAGGTTCGTCTCGACCTTGCCCGTCTCGGGCACGTAGACGTTGATCTCCCACAGGTACTGGGCACCCTCGTGGATCTCACCGGCGGCGTTGTCCACGCTCCAGCGGCCGTCCTCGCCGCGCACGGCGGCGGTGCGCATGCCATCACCCTGGCACGTCGGCGTCGGAGCCGCGCGGGGTGGAGGTGTTCCATGACAGCAGGGTCACGTTCTTAGCGGTGGGAGCCCACAGCGCAAACGTCGGGTTACCAGCCCTCGTTCCAGCCCACGCCGTACGAGGCCTGGGTGGCCTTGGCCGCATACAGGAGTCGAGGACGGGGGCGATCTGCACGCCGGTGAAAGCGTTGACGCTCTCCCCGACTTCTGAGCGACCGCGATCTGTCCGGTGAGGGCCTCGCGGGCCCCGGCCTCGTCGAGCGAGGCCTTCAGAGCGATGTATCCGTTGAGGTTCGGGTGAGCCGTCGTCACCTCGGCGGGCAGGTCACCCGCGACGGTCAGGGCGGCCGTCGTGGCGCCCGTGACGGCACCATCCGACAGGCCCGCGCCGCCTTCGGGGGCAGTCACCAGCTCGTAGGAAAAAGCCGCCGAACCGTCAAGAACCTGCGCGCGCGTCACGCCCTGCGGCAGCAGCGACGTCGGCCACGCGAGAATATTCGAGGTCACCCAGTAGGCGCGCTGCTCACCCGCACCCGCGACAGGCGCATCAGCGCTCGCGATGGCAACCTTGTGCGTCTGAGAATCGTAGGTGAAGGTCACGAGCTTGTTCGCTTTCGTTGCAAACTGGTAGTTGGCCCCGCCCACGGCACCATCTTGACCGTAATTCTCGTTGTCAGACCCTCGAATAGCAACCTTGAACTCATACTCGCCCTCAGGCAAAGCGGTGGTGGAGTAGGTGTACATGCCATTTCCCACCGGCTCCATAAGGGGCGCCAGCCATTCGGGCTTCCAGTTATCCGTGCAGCCCAGCGCTTTCTGGAAGGAACCCGGCAGCGTCACCATCTGGTCGGTGGCGGTGTTCCACACGCGGTGCGTCGCGCGGTTGTAGAAGAAGGTAACGGGCGTTGTTTCGGTCAGGGTGTAGGAGATGTTCGCTCCCCCCGCAGCGCCCCCGGCACCAAAGGACGTGTCCCACGAGCCGCCCTCAGCGACCTTGTACTGGTAGTCACCGGCCGGAAGCGTGAACGTCGCACTACACACCCGTCGCGTCGCGCATGAGTGCAGCCTTCTCGCAGCCGGGCGCCCAGTCCGCGTCGCATCCCATTGCCACGTTGTGACTGCCGGGGATTGTCACCAGCACGTCGTCGGCGGATCCGGCAGCCCCGGCCTCGGCAGTGTTCACATCGCCTTCCTGGTTTGACGTTTCCGTTCCAGGTTCGGCCCACGCGGCTGGGAGCACACCCCCCATCAACGCGATGGCTGCGCCAACGCTGAGCGTTCGGCGCAGGAATGTCCTATTGAGTCGGTATGTCACGACAGACTCCCTCGTCCAAAAGCGGTCCCCTCCCATGGGGCTGCTCCTAGGTTAGACACACTGCAACGTTTCCGACAGTTTTCTGCAAAGCACAAGAGAAAAGGGTTAAGGGTCAAAAAGTGTGTCCGGAATCGCGGATTTTCACGGATTGACCTGTAGGTTTCCGGAAAGTATATGCTCCGGAAGCATATATCTAGCCCCCGACGGGAAATCCTCGGTGTGGCAGCCGTGATGTGCTATGCGCGGCGTGGTGTGGTGTCGCAATGTCGAAGAACCAACCACGCTGCCACTGCGGCGGTGAAATGAAACGCAACGGCACCACCAGCAAAGGCACCACCAGATGGCGCTGCAAACAATGCGGCGCCTCCAGCGTCAAACGTCGAAACGACATCACCAACGCGGCAGTGTTCACCCAGTTCATCGAGCATTGCACCACCGCAATATCACTCGACGACCTAGCCAAACGAAACGGTGTTAGCCGCGCCACCATGAAGCGGCGCTTCAAGTGGTGCTGGCTCGTTGATGTGCCTGACCCCACCGCCGGCCACCACAAGCGGATCTACGACCAGGTATTTCTCGATGGCACCTACACCGCCGGTGGCTGCCTGATCGTCGCGGCGACCATCGACCACGTGATCGCCTGGCACTGGTGCAAACACGAAACCACCCGCGACTACCAACTGCTGCTTGAACGCATCGAAGCCCCACTCATCGCCGTCATCGACGGCGGCCAAGGCGCATACAGCGCAATCAAAAAGTGCTGGCCGACTACGAAAATTCAACGCTGCCTCGTCCACGCCCAACGCGTGGTCCGCCGCTACACCACCACCAACCCACGCACCGATGCCGGGCGCACCATCTACCGACTTGCGCTGAAACTGACCCGGATCACCACACTGGATGAAGCCGCCGCGTGGGGTGTGCAACTGCACGAGTTTTCAACGATCTACCGGGAATGGATGAACGAGAAAACCATGATCAAAGACCCCAAAACAGGTGCATGGACCCGCGTGTGGACCCACCACAACGTGCGCAAGGCCTACAACAGCCTCAACCATCTTTGGCGGTCCGAGATGCTGTTTGTCTACCTCAACCCGCCAGCAGGAGTCCTTGCGCCCGAGCGGATCAAATCCACCACCAACAGCTTAGAAAGGCGGCATCAACGCCCAGCTCAAACTGCTCGCCAGAACCCACCGCGGCAGATCAGGGCGAACGACAACGCCGCATGCTGGATTGGTGGCTCTGCCCTAAAAAAACGGAACTGCCTGACGATCCGGTACGAATCGCCAGGCGGTCCGACTGAGACCAGGGCCAACTCGCCAAAGTATCCACCCTGACCCAAACCGAGAACCAAGCCGACCACGAAACAGGACGCCCAGCCCTCTACGACAACGCTATCGACACCGACTACACCCACTCAATCGGCATTCAAAAAGGCCAAATCTAACCCCCGCGACACGCCGAGCCAGACACACATTTTGACCCTTAACCCAGAGAAAATACGGACCAAATGGTTAATAAAAACCTCGCCACCGCGAAGGTGACGAGGTCGGTGGTACCCCCAACCGGATTTGAACCGGTGTTAACGCCGTGAGAGGGCGTCGTCCTAGGCCGCTAGACGATGGGGGCCTCGATTCAGTTATGAATCCGTACCCCAACCGGATTTGAACCGGTGTTAACGCCGTGAGAGGGCGTCGTCCTAGGCCGCTAGACGATGGGGGCTTGACTGAAACTTACGTTTCAGATCGCTGGGGTACCAGGACTCGAACCTAGAATGGCTGAACCAGAATCAGCTGTGTTGCCAATTACACCATACCCCATTGGGTATCACCCGCTTCGTTTTCACGTCGCTGGCGACAGGAGATAACTGTAGCGGACCGACGCCTTCATGCCAAATCGAAGGCCAGTGGTCCCGATCACCCATCGCCTCTCCCCCACAACCGGGATGCCTCCATGCGCGACGAGCCCCGGCCTCGTCCGACATGACAGGGACGAGGCCGGGGCTGGGCGCAGCGATCAGGCCAGGGAGGCGCGCAGGGCGCGCAGGCGGGCCAGCGAGGAATCGCGCCCCAGGATCTCCATGGACTCGAACAGCGGCGGGGAGACCTGGCGTCCGGTCACGGCGACGCGCAGCGGGCCAAAGGCCAGGCGGGGCTTCACGCCCATCTCGTCGACGATGCGTGCGCGCAGCGACTCCTCGAGGGAGGCGGTCGTGAACTCGGCGAGGCCCTCGACGGTCTCGATGGCGGCGTCCAGGACGTCCGCGGCGTTGTCCTTGAGCTTAGAGACGGCCTTCTCATCCATCTCCAGGGCATCGTCGGCGGCGAAGAGGAAGCCGAGCATGCCCGTGGCCTCGCCGAGCAACTGGATGCGCGTCTGGACGAGCGGGGCGGCCTCGGTGAGAATCTCGCGCTCACGATCGGTCAGCGCCTCAAAGGAATCGGCCGAGACAACCCCATCGCGGTGCAGGAAGGGCACCAGACGGTTGCGGAAGTCCTCGCCGTCCAGCAGACGAATGTGCTCGGCATTAATCGCGATGGCCTTCTTCTGGTCGAAAGCGCGCCGGGTTCGGGTTCACGTCCGAGATATCGAAGGCGCGCGCCATCTCCTCCATGGAGAAGATGTCGCGGTCCGCGGCGATCGACCAGCCCAGGAGGGCCAGGTAGTTGTTGAGACCCTCAGGAATCATGCCGGCGGCCTTGTGCAGCAAAAGGTTCGACTCGGGGTCGCGCTTGGAGAGCTTCTTATTACCCTCGCCCATGACGTAGGGCAGGTGGCCGAAGCGCGGCATGAACTTGGCGACGCCGATGGCCTCGAGCGCGCGGTACAGGACGATCTGGCGAGGCGTCGAGGAGAGCAGGTCCTCGCCACGCAGCACGTGGGTGATCTCCATGAGCGCGTCGTCGATCGGGTTCACCAGCGTGTAGAGCGGGTGTCCGTTGGCGCGCACGATGACATAGTCCGGAACCGAGCCGGCCTTGAAGGTGATCTCGCCGCGGATCAGGTCCGTGAACGTGATGTCCTCGTCGGGCATGCGCAGGCGCAGGACGGGCGCTCGGCCCTCGGCGCGGTAGGCGGCGATCTGCTCGTCCGTCAGGTTGCGGTCGAAGCCGTCGTAGCCGAGCTTGGGGTCCTCGCCCTTGGCGCGGTGGCGCTCCTCGATCTCCTCGGGCGTCGAGTAGGACTCGTAGGCGTAGCCGGCCTCAAGCAGGCGCGCGGCCACATCACGGTAGATGTCCATGCGCTCGCTCTGGCGGTAGGGGCCGTGCGGGCCTCCCTTACCGATGCCCTCGTCCCAGTCGAGGCCCAGCCACCGCAGGGACTCGATGATCTGGTCGAAGGACTCCTGGGAGTCGCGGGCGGCATCCGTGTCTTCGATGCGGAAGACGAAGGTTCCTCCCGTGTGGCGGGCGTAGGCCCAGTTGAACAGGCACGTACGGACCATTCCGACGTGAGGGGTTCCTGTGGGCGAGGGGCAGAAGCGGACGCGAACGTCGGCACCGGTGGCAGTTGTTTCACTCATGATTCCTCCATCCTACTCCAGCGGTGGCTGTTGCATTTGCTTGATGGGTGGGCGCGCTGCGACGCGCGCCGGTGGCACGGATACGCTGAGTGCATCACCGGGATCGGCCCGCGCCGCATCCATCGACTCACCCAGGAGGACACCGTGTCCGTTCGTCTCTTTTCCGACTCCCACCTCTACCGCACCGGCTCCCTGAAAGTGGACCGGCATCACGACCGCGGCCGGTGAGCCGACGATCGGCGCGTGGGTGGCGGAAATGGACTTCGGGACGGCCCCGGAGGTCGCCGACGCGATGAAGGGCGCGATCGACGACGGCCTGCTCGGCTACCAGCCGACCTGGCTGGAGCCGCGCATCGCGGGTGCGACCGCCGAGTTCCAGAAGCGGCGTTTTGGCTGGGACGTGGATGCCTCCCAGGTGCGCCTCGTGGCCTCGGTCCTGCCCGCGCTCGAGGCGACGATTGCTCACCTGGTGCGCCCGGGCGCGCCGATCATCGTGCCCACCCCCGCCTACATGCCGTTCCTGACGATCCCGGGCAAGTTCGACCACCCCGTCATCGAGGTGCCCTCACTGCGCGGCACGCGCGCGCTCGGACACGGCTGGGCGCTCGACCTGGAGGGGATCCGCGCCGGGCTCGAGGCCGGGGCCGGCCTCGTCATCCTGTGCAACCCGTGGAACCCGGTCGGCCGCGTCCTGCGTGAGGACGAGCTGCGCGCCCTGCACGACGTGGTCTCCGACTACGACGCCCTCGTGTTCTCCGACGAGATCCATCCTCCCTCGTGTTGGATGAGTCGATTCCTTTCGTCTCCTACGCGTCGCTCGGACCCTCGTTCGCCGCCCACACGGTGACGGCGACCGCCGCGTCGAAGGGCTGGAACATCGCGGGGCTTCCCTCCGCGCAGGTGATCCTGCCCGACGAGGCACTGCGCGAGCGCTGGGACGTGTTCGCCGCGGACGTGCGCCACGACGCCAACGTCATCGGCACCCTCGGCGCGATCGCCGCCTACGAGCGCGGCGAGGCCTGGCAGCGCGAGGTCAAGGACCTGATCCGCTCGAACGTCGACCTCGTGGAGCGCACTCGCGGATACACCGATCGACTTCGTGCGCCCCGAGGGCACGTACCTGACCTGGTGGGGCTTCGAGGGCGTGGACCTGGGCTCCCTCTCCCCCGCCGCGACGCTGCGCGAGCGCGCCCGCATCGCCGCCAACGAGGGCCGCACCCTGGGCGCCGACTACGCTTCGTGGGCGCGCATCAACCTGGCGTGCGCCCCCGACGTGGCTTCGCGGATTGTGGAGCGGGTGCTCGGCCTACTCTGATCTTTTCTCACGCGAGACGAGGCCGTGGCCGGAAACGGTGGACATCCACCTCCCGGCCACGGCCTCGCCTGTGTCAAATTCTGCGCTCAGGTGCCCAGGGCCGCCTCGATGCCGGCGACCACGGTCTGGCGCGCCGCCGAGGCCGCCTCGACGACGGCGCTCGGCTCCGTCGGGGCGTCGGCGAACGACAGGTCGGAAACGACCGACATGCCGGTAACGCGCACGCCCAGAGCGTGCAGGGTGATGGCCTCCATGACGGTCGACATGCCCACGCAATCCACGCCCAGGCCCGCGAGGATGCGGGTCTCGGCCATCGTCTGGTACTCGGGGCCGCGCAGGATCGCGTAAGTTCCCTCGCGCTGGCACACGCCGCGCAGCGCCTGCGTCATCCGGGCATCCCACACGGCCGACACATCCAGGAACAGCGGCCCGTCAAAGGGCGAGGCACCACTGAGGTTCACGTGGTCCGTGATCGCCATGACGTCGCCCAGGTTCCAGGGCCTCAGGCAGCCATTCGCGTTCGTGAGGACCGCGCGAGTAATCCCCGCCGCCACGGCGGCGCGGGCCAGGGCCGTGACGGGTGGGTGCCCAACCCCTCGTAGAGGTGGGTGCGGCCCGTGGCCACGAGGACCACTCCCCGTGCGTCTCATACGCGCGCAGCTCGCCGCCATGCCCATCCGCGACCGGCGCGGCAACACCGGGGATGTCTCCCAGTGACACGGTGGCCGCGGGGGCGCCCCAGGCCTCGTCGAGAGCCTCGGCCAAGCCGGAGCCGAGCACGACGAGCGCATCCGGACGCCCCGCGAGAGCGGTGAGGACCCGGGCGCCGGCCACGGCCTCGTCGTCGAGGAGAGCCTGGGGAAAAGCGCGGGTCGACGCTCACTGTGCGTCCTCGTCCGCGCTCTGCGCGTAGGTGCGCGAAGCCAGCTTCTCCTGCTCGCGCACGCGGCCCGCACTGGTCGCCCAGTAGCCGACGAAGCCGACGACCATTGCCAGGAGGATGCCGATGTTGGCGCCCGCCCAGTCACCCTCGCGACCACCCAGGGGGCCGAGGAGGTAGCCCTGCCAGGACAGCCAGGAGGCGCTCGCGTTCACGACCAGGCCCCAGCCCACCAGCGAGCCGACGATCAGGGAGGCGACCGCACCCCAGTTCACCGAGCCGTAACGGCCCGAGGGGGTGAAGAGCGAGGGCTCGTCGTAGTCCTTGCGGCGCAGCGCGATGTCCGCCAGCATGACGCCACCCCACGCGGCGATGACAACGCCGAGGGTCGTCAGGAACGCCGTGAAGGGGGTCAGGAAGGAGTCCGCGAAGAACACGACGACAATCGTTCCGACCGTCATGATCGTGCCGTCAATCGCGGTGGCGACCGGGCGAGAGACGGGCACACCCGTGGCCAGGAGCGACAGGCCCGACGAGTAGATATCCATGACGATGCCGCCGATGAGGCCCAGGATCGCGACCAGGGCGAAGGGGATGAGGAACCAGGTGGGCAGCAACGTGGTGAGCGCGCCGATCGGATCATTACCGATCGCCTCGGAGAGGGACTCGTCGGCCGAGCCGACCAGGAGGATGCCGAAGAAGACGAGGATGACCGTGGGCAGCGCCGCACCCACCGTCGTCCAACCGACCACGCCCTTCGTCGAGGCCGCGCGCGGCAGGTAGCGCGAGTAGTCGGCGGCCGCATTAATCCAGCCGAAGCCGAAGCCCACGAGGAGCATGCAGCCCGCGCCGAGCACCGCGGTCAGGGGCGCCGAGGGACGCGAGGAGAGGACCGCGAAGTCGATCGTCGGGGCGACCAGGACCAGGTAGACGATCGTCAGGGCCGCGGTGGCCCAGGTGATCCACGTCTGGACCTTCATGATCGCCTCGAAGCCGAGGATGCCCGAACCCGCCGCCAGCACGACAACGAGAATCAGCGCGATGATCTGGGCGACGACGTGGTTCGTGAAGCCGAGCGCCCCCATGACCGTGGCCGTGGCCTGGACGGCCATGATCGCCAGGAAGGTCTCCCAGCCCACCGTCAGGATCCACGAGATCGCCGCCGAAATGCGGTTGCCGTTGAAGCCGAAGGCCGCGCGCGACAGGACCAGCGTCGGGGCGGAGCCGCGCTTACCGGCGATGGCGATGAGGCCGCAGACCAGGAAGGACAGGGCCACACCAACGACGGACACGACGACCGCCTGGGCGAGGGAGAGCCCGAATCCGAGGACCCACGAGCCCCACGAGATACCCAGGACCGAGATGTTCGCCGCGAACCACGGCATGAACAGGTCAGAGGGTTTTCCTTTTCGATCGGATTCGGGGATGACGTCCAGACCGGCCATTTCGACGGCCAGCGCGCCCGTTGACTGGGGTTCGCTCACGGTGTGCTCCTATGCGACGGAGATATTGTCAGAACGACGTAATCCTATCACACAGGTCACACTATCAGGCGCGGACGACGGGATTCGTCAGAGTGCCGATGCCCCTCAATCTCGATCTCCACGCGGTCGCCAGCCTGAACGACCTGCGCACCCGCGGGCGCGCCCGTGGCGATCACGTCGCCGGGCAACAGCGTCATCTGGTGAGACACGTAGGACACCAGCTCGAACGGATTCCAGATCATGTGCGCGGTCGAGGAATCCTGAGCGATCTCACCGTTGCGGTAGGAGCGGATCGCCAGGTGAGTGACGTCAAGGGCGGGGTCGACCGTGATCCACGGACCCAGCGGGCACGCCGAGTCGAAAGACTTGCCGCGCGACCAGGGGCCGCCCGTCATCACGTCGCGGGCGGTGGCATCGTTGGCGATCGTGTAGCCGAGGATCATCTGCGGCGCTTCCTCGACGCTCACGTCCTTCGCCAGGGACTTGATGACGATCGCGAGCTCGCCCTCGAAGGCTACCGCGTTCGACCAGGTTGGGATCGCGATCGGGTCGTCGGGGCCCACGACCGAGGTGTTGGCCTTGAGGAAGATCGGAGGCTCGGGGCGCTCGTCGGCCGGAATCGGGGTGTCCGAGTAGTTGTCGCCGATGCCCACGACCTTCGAACGCGGGATCACCGGGGAGAGCAGGCGCACCTCGTCCAGCTCGTAGATCTGGCCGGAGGGCTCCACGGGCGAGAACAGCGGGTCGCCCTTGAGCCCCACGATCCTCGTCGAGCCCTCTTCAAGGGCGCCGTACACCGGGTTCGTACCATCGGAAAAACGTGCGATTCTCATGCCCGTAGCCTAACGCAGCCGCACGCGCGCCGCGCCGAGCAGCGCCGACATGCACGACGCCGGGTGCGCGAGGCACAAGATGTGCCCGGCGCACCCGGCAAGGTGATCGGCAGGTGTTACTTCTTCTTCTGCTTGGGGCGCTTCCACACGCTGCCGGGAACGTTGCCGGGCAGCAGCGGGTTCTTCTCGCCCACGAAGACGGGGTCGGCACGCCGTCTCGACGCTGCGCCTCGTAATCGCGTAGCGCACCCAGCACCCAGCGGGCCAGGAAGACCAGGGCCACCAGGTTCGTGATCGTCATGACCGCCATCGCGATGTCGACGGCGTTCCACACGACGTCCAGGGTCAGCAGGGCACCGATCGTCGCCGAGGCCACGCACACGACGCGCACGGTCCAGCTCGCCCAGCGGGCGTCGCCGAAGACGAAGGACATGTTCGTGTCGGAGTAGACGTAGGCGGCGATGATCGAGGAGTAGGCCAGGACGAAGATCAGGATCGCCATGGGCACGATCGTCCAGGCGCCCAGCTCGTGGGCGACGGCCAGGGTCGTCAGGTTCGAGGGGTTCACGTCCGCGCCGCCCCACACCTTCTCGCCCGCAATGAGGATGACGAAGGCGGTCGCCGTGCACACGACGATCGTGTCGATGAAGACGCCCAGGGACTGGATGAGGCCCTGGCGCACCGGGTGGGACACGGTCGCGGTCGCGGCGGCGTTGGGAGCGGTGCCCTGGCCGGCCTCGTTGGAGAAGAGGCCGCGCTTGGTGCCGTTGATCATCGCGGCGATGATGCCGCCGCCCAGGCCGCCGACGGTGGCGTCCATGGAGAAGGCTGAGGTGAAGATCTGGCCGAGCACGGTGCCGAACTGCGTGATGTTCATGAGGCAGACGATGGCGACCATGATGACGTAGACGGTCGCCATGATCGGGGCCATCCACTCGGTGACGCGTGCGACGGTGCGGATACCGCCGAAGATGACCATCGCGGAGAAGACGAAGATGAGGCCCGCGACGGTGAGCTGCGCGGCCGAGAAACCGCCCGCTCCAGGCAGGGGCTGCTTGGCGGCCTCACCGAAGGCGCTGGTGAGCGTGCCCGCGATGGCGTTGGATTGCACGGAGGTGATGACGACGCCGCAGGTGATAACGGTGATGACGGCGAAGACGTTGGCCAGGACGCGGTTCTTCATGCCGCGCTTGATGTAGTAGGCCGGGCCTCCGCGGAAGGAACCGTCGGAGTGCTTGACCTTGAAGATCTGGGCCAGCGTCGCCTCGAAGAACGCGGTCGCCATGCCGACCAGGGCCACGACCCACATCCAGAAGATCGCGCCGGGACCGCCCATGAGGAGGGCCGCGGCCACGCCGAAGACGTTGCCGATGCCCACGCGGGCGGCCAGCGAGATCGCGAAGGCCTGGAAAGAGGAGATGCCGCCGTCGGCGCCCTTTCGTGAGCCGAGGACCGTGCGCACCATCTCCGGGAACAGGCGCAGCTGCACGCCGCGGGAGACGACCGTGAGGACCAGGCCCACGCCGATCAGGATAAAGATCGTCAGGTGCATCGTGATCCAGTCAGCGATGTGCTGCTCGATCTGGGCAATGTGTTCCACAGGAGCCTCCCGGGGTGTCAATGGGCGAGGCCGTGGATGGGTCGCGGGGCCTCGCGCGCTTCGCGGGCCGCACCCGCGCGTTGTCATGGGACCCGTTCATCTTGCCACAGGCCTGCGCGCCCAGCAGGCGACGTCTCGCCACGCGCACGGGCTTCGCTGTTTCCGGATGGGGCGCCCCGGCCTCGTCGATGAGCTGCGGGAAGCGCCCGGCGGCGCGGGACGCAGACGTGGGCGCACTCTGGGACAATGGGGGCATGAGCGCGACTTTGAACGAGATCCTGGACGACCTGGAGGACGAGGGCCGCCTGGGCGACGACGATGCCCTGTACGAGGCGTTCACGTCTTGGGCGCAGGGTACCGGGCGCCCGCTCTACCCCCACCAGGAGGAGGCCCTGGTGGAGATCCTGGCGGGCAACCACGTCATCGCTGCGACCCCCACGGGATCGGGCAAGTCGATGATCGCGCTCGCCGCGCACTTCACGTCGATGGCCCGCGGGGGGCCGCTCCTACTACACGGCTCCGCTCAAGGCCCTGGTCTCGGAGAAGTTCTTTGACCTCGTGTCCCTGTTCGGCGCGGACAACGTCGGCATGGTGACCGGCGACGTGTCCCTCAACGCCGACGCGCCCATCATCTGCTGCACGGCCGAGATCCTGGCCAATCAGTCGCTTCGCGAGGGGCCGACGCTGGACGCGGACATGATCGTCATGGACGAGTTCCACTTCTACGGGGACCGCCAGCGCGGCTGGGCCTGGCAGGTGCCGCTCCTGGAACTGAGGACCCCGCAGGTGGTCGCGATGAGCGCGACGCTGGGCGACACGACGCGTTTCGAGCGCTCGTGGAAGGAACGCACCGGTCGCGACGTGTCCCTCATCGACGACGCTCAGCGCCCGGTCCCTCTCGAGTTTGAGTACGTCGTGGACCGCCTGCCCGACACGGTCGAGCGGCTGCTGGGCGAGGGCCGCTGGCCCGTCTACATCGTGCACTTCTCCCAGCGCGACGCGGTCGCGACCGCGCAGTCTTTCGACCGTTCGTCGCTGATTTCGCCCGAGCAGAAGAAGGCGATCGCCGCGCAGCTGGCGGGTGTGTCGTTTGCGAAGGGCTTCGGGCAGACCCTCAAGTCGCTGCTCGCGCAGGGCATCGGCGTGCATCACGCGGGCATGCTGCCGCGCTACCGCCGCCTCGTCGAGCGCCTCACCCAGGCGGGCCTGCTGCCGATCGTGTGCGGCACGGACACCCTGGGCGTGGGCATCAACGTGCCGATTCGTACGGTGCTGATGACGTCGCTCGTGAAGTACGACGGGCGCCGCATGCGCCACGTGAGCGCGCGCGAGTTCCACCAGATCGCGGGGCGCGCGGGCCGCGCCGGCTTCGACACGGTCGGTTTCGTGCGCGTCCTGGCCCCCGAGCACGAGGTCGACGCCGCCCGTGAGCGCGCACGCCTGAGCGCCGCGCAGGAGGCAGCCCGCGACGCGCGCGAGGCCAAGCGAGCCGCGAAGAAGTCCGCGAAGAAGCGCAAGGGCCCGGGCGAGGGCGAGATCTCGTGGACGCGCTCGACGTTCGAGCGCCTCGTGGACGCGGCTCCCGAGCAGCTCACGAGCCGTTTCGAGATGACGCACGCGATGGTCCTCAACGTGCTGGCCGGAGCGCCCGCGGCCGGGCGCGACCCGGGCGAGCACCTCGTGTGGCTGGCGCGCAACAACGACGATCCGCCCACGGATCGCAACCCGCACCTGCGCCGCCTGGGTGAGATCTACACGTCGATGAAGCAGGCGGGCGTCGTCGAGCACGTGTCTTCAGCCGAGGCCTCGGCGTCGGGTGAGCCTCGCCTGCGTGCGGCCACCGACCTGCCGGATGACTTCGCGCTCAACCAGCCGCTCTCCCCTTCGCGCTGGCGGCCCTCGAACTGTTGGATCCGCAGTCCCCAACCTTTGCCCTGGACGTCGTCTCGGTCATCGAGTCGGTCCTAGAGGATCCGCGTCCGCTCCTGTTCGCGCAGGAGAAGGCGGCGCGGGCCGAGGCCGTGGCCGCGATGAAAGCGCAGGGCATGGAGTACGACGAGCGCATGGCCGCCCTCGAGGAGGTGACGTGGCCGCGCCCGCTAGCCGATCTGCTGGGGGACGCGTTCGCGGTATACCTGCACGCGAACCCGTGGATCGAGGATCAGGAAATTTCCCCGAAGTCGGTCGTGCGCGAGATGATCGAAAACGCGCTGACCTTCACGGGGATCGTGGGCCGTTACGACGTGGGCCGCTCCGAGGGCATCGTGCTGCGCTACCTGACGGACGCGTACCGGGCGCTGCGCCAGATCGTGCCGGACGAGCTGATGACGGACGAGCTGCGTTCGATCATCGCCTGGCTGTCGGCGCTGATCCGCGCGGTCGACTCCTCGCTGCTGGACGAGTGGGAGGCCATGTCCACGGGCCAGGCCCTCTCCCCCGCGTCCGAGGGCGACGGCACGGAGGGCGCGGAGCTGGCGTTTGGCGCGCGGGAGGACGGGACCGTTCCCTTCAGCGCGAACCGTCACGCGTTCCGCACGGCGATCCGCGGCGCACTGTTCGAGCGCGTGGAGGCGATGAGCCGCGACAACGTCGAGGCCTTGGCGCGACTGGACGAGGCCTCGCGCACCCCGGTGGTGTCCCCGTGGGGCGAGGACGAGTGGGATGCGGTGCTCGAGCGCTACTGGGCGGAGCACGAGTGGATCGGCATCGACCAGCGGGCACGCGCCCTGTCGCTGTGCTCCTTGAACGAGGCCCCGACCCGCGAGGAGGTGCTCGAGCTGGCTCCCGCTGTGGTTTCTTCCGATTTCGAGCGCGCCCAGGTGGCGCGCATCGAGGCGATCGCGGACGCGGTCGACCAGGCTGCGCCCGGCACCTTCTGGCTGGCCACGCAGACCCTGTTCGACCCGGAGGAGGACATGGACTGGCGCATCGTCGCCCTCGTGGACGTGCCCGCCTCGGACGAGGCGAACCGCGTCGCCCTGGCGACGATCACGGTCGGGCCGCGGTAGGGTTCGTCACCCCTCCTTCGCCGGGTGGGCGAAACAGCAGCCGTCAGACGCTGCTGCGTACCTCCCTCGATCGATCCGGATACGCCTTCACTGGCCGCTCTCCGATCTCCTCCTGGAGGCGCACAAGATATCCGTCGGGGTCCTGGATGAGGAACTGCCGGACGCCGATCTCCACGTCGCCCGCCCGGTACCACTTCTCTTCGGGTTCGACAAAGATCGGCCACTGCGCCTGCGTGAGGCGCTCCCACGCGGCGTCCAGAGATGCAACCTGGATCTCGAGGTTGATCCCGCGACCGAGTGGGACCTCAAGCGTGCCGGTCGCCCATGTCCTGCCTTGGTTGATCTGGTCGAGCATCAGGTGCGCGTTACCCTGGACGAGGTACCCAAATCCCTCTTCGGGACGCTCGTATCTCGGAGAGAAGCCAACGAGGTCGCACCAAAAACGGCGCGATGCCTCGTAATCGGTGACGGTAAGTTCAGGAACAAGCCCGGGTTCGCTGCTCATTGCCTCACTCTAGCAACCCCACACGGGACTGTGTCCGAGAGACACACAGACCGTCAGCGCCGGGACGCCTTGCGAATCAGCCAGTCAGCGCCCGCGAAGAGGGCCATGAAAAGCAGGGCGCCGATCAGGATCGCCACGATGTTGATCGCAACCTGCGCGTAGCCGATGCGCCACACGTTCACGAAGCCGTAGGGGTACTGGTGTGTGAAGGTGCCTCGCACGAGCGTGTACGCCACCCACGCGACCGGGATCAGCAGGGCGCGCCCCAGCGTCGCCCACGTGATGCCGCCGCGCGGTCCCGCGAGCGCGGCCGTGCCCACGAAGGCGGCGGGGACGACGATGTGCTGCAGCGGGTTAGTGACGAGAGCGAAGCCAGAGAGGACCTCGTAGGGGCCGATGAGCGTCGCGTAGACGATCGCGGTCACCGTGATCATCATGAGCGCGCACAGGTGCGTCGCCCTCCCCCACGCCCCGACACGGCCTCGGCGCGCGAGGACGGTCGAGATGATCGCGACCATAATGTTGGACAGCTCGGTGAAGTAGGACAGGCAATTGATGAGGCGCTCGGGCGCGCCCGCCCAGCCGTGGGGGGCACCCGCGAAGAGGCCCTCCTCGACGTAGGTCGGCGCAGCGTAGCCATCAAAGGCCGTGATAATAAGAGTGGCGGCCACTCCCGCCCACGCAAGGGCAGCGACCACCCAGTAGGCGGCGCACCCGCGGCGGCTCAGTTCAGTCATAGTCATCACTCCCGATGATGTCACAGCGGGAAAACTCAGTCACAGTAAGGGCGCAAGTATCCCACGACCCGGTCGCCGGGTGACCACCGGCGATTGTTCGCTTCCCAATCTCGCACGTAATTCGTTATTCGGATCGGCGCTGAGAGATCAGAAACCGCATGATTTCAACACCTCTCCTTCAAAGACTGAAGGAACGGCCGGGGAATTACGTGCGAAATTTTGGGGGCGCGGGAGTATCGGCGTCTGCGATGAAGACAGAAACAGGACGAGGCCGGGTCAGACCTGGGCGAGGTCCGTGACCTCAGCATCCGTCAGCTCGACGAGGTCAAGGGGGCTCAAAATTCGACGCTGAGGCCTCGGCGCCCGCCCGAGACGATCATGGTCTCGTGATCCAGGCACGCCGAGTCGATGAACAGCCGGTGCGCAGTGGTCTGCCCGAGCGGGCTGATGCCGCCCACGACGTAGCCGGTGCGGCGCTGTGCGACGGCCGGGTCAGCCATGGCGGCGCTCTTGGCACCTGCGGCCTTGGCGATCAGTTTCATGGACAGGTGTGCCAGCGCGGGCACGCAGCCGACGACGAACTCGCCGGTGGGCTCCAGGCGCACCATGAGCGTCTTGAAAGCCTGGGTGGGGTCGATGCCCAGCTTCTCGACGGTCTCTTCCCCAAATGCCCGGGCGGCCGGGTCGTGCTCGTACTCGTGAAGGGTAAAAGCAACGCCGGCCGCCGTGAGCGCCTCGATGGCGCGGGTGGGGCCACCGCCGTGATCCTTGCTGTGTTTACGAGCCATGACCCCAGTGTAGGACGCATCAGAGGATCGAGGCCGCGGGGTCGTCGATGACGGCCTTGCCGAAGGGGAAGCAGGTGATCGGGATCATCTTGAGGTTGGCGATGGCCAGCGGGATGCCGACGATGGTGACGGCCTGCGCCGCGGCGGTGGTCACGTGACCGATGGCCAGCCACAGGCCCGCAACCAGGAACCACACGATGTTCATGAGGGCCGATCCGGCGCCCGCACCGGGCTGGTCGACGACGCGCTTGCCGAAGGGCCACAGCACGTATCCGGCGATGCGAAAACAGGCCACGCCCGCGGGGATCGTGACGATGAAGAGGCAGGCGATGACACCCGCGAGGAGGTAGCCAAGGAAGAGCGGGAGGCCTCCGAAGAAGAACCAGATGATGTTGAGCAGGGTACGCATTGCGTGTCCTTTCCTTGATCTGTGAACATTCTAGTCTGCCACACCGCGCATCTCGAATCCCCTGAGTTGCCCCTGATTAACCCCTGAAAGTATCTCCGCGCGTACCATGAGCACATGAGCATTCCCGAGGCCATCGCCGCCGCCCGCGACCGCATCGACCGCGCCACCTCCGCGTGTGGTCGCACGGATTCGGTGCACCTGGAGCTGGCGGTCAAGACGCGCACGCCCGAGGAGTGCCGGACCGCTGCCGCCGCCCTGAGCGACGCGGGCCTCCCCATCCTGCTGGGCCACAACCGCGTCCAGGAGGCGCGCGCGACGGCGGATGCGATCCGTGAGGTGCCCGGCGCGCGCATCCACCTGATCGGGCCTCTGCAGTCCAACAAGATCAACCACGCGCTGGCCTGCGTGGACGCGATCGAGTCGCTGGACTCCCCCGCCCTGGCCGCCAAGATCGACGCGCGCGGGACCGGCACACTCCCCGTGTTCGTCGAGGTGAACGTCTCGGGCGAGGCCACGAAGCACGGCTGCGCCCCCGCCGACGTCGCCGCACTGATCGACGCGGTAGAGGCCTCGGCGCACCTGCAGCTCGCGGGCTTCATGACGGTGGGCCTGAACTCCCCCGTCGAGGCCGACGTGCGCGCCGCGTACGCGCAGCTACGCGGCATCAGGGACGAGGCTGCGGCGCGCCTGGGCGTCGAAGAGTCTGACCTCACGCTGTCGATGGGCATGAGCCGCGACCTGAGGGGCTATCGCCGAGGGGGCGACCATCGTGCGCTTGGGCACGGCTGTTTTTCGGCGCCCGCCGCCTCTGACGAGACTACTCATCAACACCCGCGTCACACCCGTTAGGATTGACAGCATGATGAGCGTTCTTGCTGGACTGTCAGCGTCGATCCTGGCACTCGCACCGATCACCAACCCGATCGGAGGTCTCGCCGCCTTCGCGGGCCTGACCGCGTCCGACGATCCGGCGGCAGTGCGCTCGCAGGCGTGGAAAACCGGCATCTACGTGTTCGCGATCCTGACGGCCTTTGCTGTCTGCGGCTCGCTCATCATGCGTTTCTTCGGCTTCGACCTGCCCTCCCTGCAGATCGCGGGCGGCCTCGTCGTCGCGCACTCGGGTTTCTCGATGCTGGAAAAACAAGCGCCGCTCCACTCAGCGAGGAGGACCAGCACGCGACCTCCAAGCCGGATGTGTCCTTCTCCCCATGGCACTCCCCTCATCGCGTGCCCGGCTCGATCGGCGTGGTTATCGCGCTGGCCGCCCGTAATACGGCCATCGGTTTTCATGTCGGCATCGTCTAGGAATCGCGGTGACAGCCGCCGTCATCGCGTTGCTGCTGCGCTACGGAACGCCCTGGATCGATAAGCTCGGAGCTACCGGCGTCGGCGCGATCGTGCGCATCATGGGCTTTCTGATCCTCGTCATCGGCGTCGAGCTCATCATCCACGGGGTGCGCGCACTTCAGCTCTTCTAAGCGAGCGCCCGCGGGAACGCGAGAGCCCGCCCCGGCCTCGTTGAAACGACGCCGAAGCGGGCAACCACGAATATGGGACGCTCAGGGGATGCGGTGCACCCACTCCTCGCGCGCGAACTTCGTCTCGCAGCGCTTGCGCGCGACCTCGAGGTCCTCCTCGGTGATGGTGCCGACGCTCGCGTTGTACTTCTCCTTGAAGTGGTCGAAGAACACCTGCAGGATCTCCTCGCGGGGGAAGGCCGGTCTGGGAGCGCATGGGGTCCACGCGCTTGACGGCGCTGCGGGTGCCCTTGTCGCGGATCTTCTCCATGCCGATGCGCAGGACTTCGTTCATCTTGATGGCGTCGATGTCGTAGGCCATGGTCACGTGGTGGACCATATAGCCGTTCGCCCAGCGCTTCTGCGCGGCACCGCCTATCTTGCCGAACTCGGAGGCGATGTCGTTGAGCGGCACGTACTTGGCCTTGATGCCCAGCTTTTCGAGGACCTCCATGACCCACTGATCGAGGTAGGGGTAGGCCTGCTCGAAGCTCATTCCCTCCACGAGGGCGGTGGGGATGACGAGCGAGTAGGTGATGCAGTTGCCGGGTTCCATGAACATGGCACCGCCGCCGGTGACGCGTCGGGACACGGTGATGCCGTAGCGTTCCACGCCGTCCTGCTGGATTTCGTTTTGGTAGGACTGGAAGGAGCCGATGACGACCTGGGGGCCGTTCCACTCCCACAGGCGCATGAAGGGCTTTCGGCGCCCCGCGGCGACGTCTTCGACGAGGGTTTCGTCCATGGCGACGTTGATCATCGGGTCGACGACGGGGCCGTGGATGACGTCGAAGTCGATGTCGTCCCACGACAGGGCGGCGCCCAGCGCGCGGCGCACGGCGATGCCGACGGCCTCGGGGGTCACCCCCATGAGGGTGTCGCCCTCGTGGAGGGCGGCCTCCACGCGCGCGGCCAGGTCCTTCGCGCTCGACGAGGCCGGGGCCCCTTCGAGGGACGCGGTGATCCGGGTGAGCGCGTCGTCGGGGTCGAGAAAGAAGTCACCCGACACGCTCACGCGCGCGAGGCGGTCCTCCTCCACGTCGGTGTCGACGACGACGAGCTTTCCTCCGGGGACTTTGTACTCTCCATGCATGCCCACGATTGTAGGCGCTTTGCTCACGCCCAGTCGGGCAGGACGCGCACGCCACCCTTGTCGGCGGAGGCGGCGAGCATGCCGTAGACGCGCAGGGCGTCGGAGACCTGGCGGGCGCGAGGCTTGGAGGGCTTCCACGGGGCGGCCCCCTTCTCGGCGCGGCGGCGCTCGAGCTCCTCGTCGCTCACGTTCGCGCGCAGGACGCGGTTGTTGACGTCGATTTCGATCTCGTCACCGGTGCGCACGAGGCCGATCGCGCCGCCGGCCGCGGCCTCGGGCGAGATGTGACCGATGGAGATGCCGGACGTGCCGCCGGAGAAGCGGCCGTCGGTGATGAGCGCGCACTTCTTGCCCAGGCCCAGGCCCTTGAGGTAGGAGGTCGGGTAAAGCATTTCCTGCATGCCGGGGCCGCCCTTGGGGCCCTCGTACAAGATGACGACGACGTCGCCTTCCTTGACCTGCTTGGACAGGATGGCCTCGACGGCTTCCTCCTGGGATTCGACGACGAAGGCCTTGCCGGCGAAGTGGAAGAGGGACTCGTCGATGCCGGCGGACTTGATGATCGCGCCGTTGGCGGCGATGTTGCCGTAGAGGACCGCCAGGCCGCCGTCCTTCGTGTAGGCGTGGTCGACGGAGCGGATGCAGCCGGAGACAGAGTCGGTGTCGAGGGACTCGAAGAGGTTGGCGGTCGAGAAGGCCTGGTGAGGGTGCACGCCGCCGGGGGCGGCGAGGAAGCGGTGCGTGGCCTCGCCGGTGGCGCTCCCGCCGCGCACGTCCCACGCGTCCAGCCAGTCGGAGAGGCTGTCGGAGTGGACGGAGTGCACGTCGCGGTGGAGCAGGCCGGCGCGGTCGAGCTCGCCGAGCAGGGCGGGGATGCCGCCGGCGCGGTGGACGTGCTCGATGTGGTAGGTCGTGGAGTTGGGTGCCACCTTGCACAGGCAGGGCACGCGGCGCGAGATCGCGTCGATGTCGTCGAGCGTGAAGTCGACGCCGGCCTCGTTGGCGATGGCGAGGATGTGCAGGACGGTGTTGGTGGAGCCGCCCATGGCCACGTCCAGGCTCATGGCGTTCTCGAAGGCGGCCTTGGTGGCGATCGAGCGCGGCAGGACGGAGTCGTCCTCGTTGTCGTAGTAGGCGCGGCACATGTCGACGATGCGCGTGCCGGCCTCGGTGAAGAGCTTCTTGCGTTCGATCTGGGTGGCCAGGGTGGTGCCGTTGCCGGGCAGGGCCAGGCCGATGGCCTCGTTGAGGCAGTTCATGGAGTTCGCGGTGAACATGCCGGCGCAGGAGCCGCAGGTGGGGCACGCGTTGGCTTCGATGCTGGCCAGCTGGTTGTCGCTGACGGAGTCGTCGACGGCCATGACCATGGCGTCGATGAGGTCGAGGCGGTGCTCGACGACGCCATCGACGGCGGCGCCGGATTCCATGGGGCCGCCGGAGACGAAGATGGTGGGGATGTTCAGGCGCATGGCGGCCAGGAGCATACCGGGGGTGATCTTGTCGCAGTTGGAGATGCACACGAGGGCGTCGGCGCGGTGCGCGTTGACCATGGTTTCGACGCAGTCGGCGATGAGGTCGCGGCTGGGCAGGGAGTAGAGCATGCCGTCGTGGCCCATGGCGATGCCGTCGTCGACGGCGATCGTGTTGAATTCCTTGGCGACGCCGCCGGCCGCTTCGATGGCTCCGGCGACGAGGTCGCCCATGTTCTTCAGGTGCACGTGGCCGGGCACGAACTGGGTGTAGGAGTTGGCGATGGCAATGATCGGCTTGCCGAAGTCGCCGTCGGTCATGCCAGTGGCGCGCCACAGGGCGCGCGCTCCGGCCATGTTGCGGCCTTGGGTGGATGTTGCCGAGCGCAGCGGGCGACTCATGATGTGCCTTTCTTTTGCCTTGTAATGACTCCACCCTAGGAGCGTGCGCGCCGCGTTTCCGTGCGGGTTTCGTCTCATGGACGAGGCCGGGTCAGGTGCGGGTGGTTTTCGCGCGGTATTTCGGGAGCTATGGTGAGTGGGTCGCAGTGTCAGTGGGTGGACGCTTGCGGGCGCGAATGCACGGAAAACGCAAGGGGCGCGTGCGTGAATTAGCGCCTTGCCAGATGGGTGGTTGATCGCATTGGTCACGCTTCGGACATTTCTCCTCGTTCTCGACGCGCGAAACGTAGGCTGAGGGCACAGTGAAGAGAAAGGACTGCGATGACCATTCGCACCACTCATGTTGGTTCCCTGCCCCGTACCCCCGAGCTGCTCAAGGCGAACGCCGCACACCGCGCGGGCGAGCTGAGCGACGCTGATTTCACCAGCGTGCTGCAGGCCGAGGTTGATGGCGTTGTGAAGCGTCAGGCTGAGATTGGCCTGGATATCGTCAACGATGGCGAGTACGGTCACGCGATGCTCGACACGGTTGATTACGGCGCGTGGTGGACGTATTCCTTCTCGCGTTTCGGCGGGCTGTCCTTTGAGGACGTGCAGCGTTTCGATGTGCGTCCCCCGGCTGGCCGTGACGGTCGCCTGTCTTTCTCGTCGTTCGCTGAGCGCCGCGACTGGCAGCGTTTCGCGGACGCGTACGCGGATCCGGATTCGGGTATTCACATTGCGAACCGCAACCCGATCGCGTTCCCGACGATCACGGGTGAGCTGACCTATATCGGTGCCGAGGCCGTGGAGCGCGATATCGCGGGTACGAAGCACGCGCTGGAGGCGGCGGGCAAGCCCGTGTCGGATGGTTTCGTGGCGGCGATTTCGCCGGGTTCGGCGGCCCGTGTGGCTAACGCGTTCTACGAGGACGACGAGGCCGTGGTGTGGGCGTGCGCGGATGTGCTGCGCGAGGAGTACAAGCGGATTACGGACGCGGGCCTGACGGTGCAGATTGACGCGCCGGATATCGCGGAGGGCTGGGATCAGATGAACCCGGGTCTCCGTTGAGGATTACCGCGCGTTCTCGCGCGTGCGTATTGACGCGCTGAACCACGCGCTGGAGGGCATTGACCCGTCTCTGGTGCGTTTCCACGTGTGCTGGGGTTCGTGGCACGGCCCGCACACGACGGATATCCCGTTCAAGGACATCGTGGATCTGGCCCTACTGGTCAACGCGAACGGCCTGACGTTTGAGGCAGCGAATGCTCGCCACGCGCACGAGTGGACGATCTGGCGCAACATCGAACTGCCTGAGGGCAAGTACCTGATCCCGGGCGTGGTGTCGCACTCGACGAACGTCGTGGAGCACCCGGAGCTGGTGGCGCAGCGTATCCGCCAGTTCGCGGACATTGTGGGCGACGAGCGCGTCATGGCGTCGACGGACTGTGGCCTGGGCGGCCGCATCTACCCGTCGATTGCGTGGGCGAAGCTGGAGGCTCTTGCCGAGGGCGCTCGTCTCGCATCGAAGTGATCACCTGATTGCTAGCTTGGGGCGCGCGGGGTGGATGAGTATCCACCCCGCGCGCTTTTCCCAGGGTTTTCTCAGCCAAAGCTCCCTGTTTTTTGAGCTTGGCGTCACACAATGGATCGTGTGTTGCAGCCCCCGTTTCCGGGTCGGCTCGCCGCGGTGAGGATCGCACGCCGCGTCGGGTTCCGGGATTGGGGGCTGCGGCGCGTCTGGGGTCATCTGATCATCCCCATCTCAATTCATTTCTCCGTCATGCGGAAAACGGAAGCCCTTTCTTCGTTATTCTGGAAGTAAGCACCCATTGTCGAGGCTGTTCGAGGGAGAACATCATGGGAGCAAATACCAGGGAGGGCACGTACTCCATCCGTTCGCGCGTTGGTTTGGTCGCTGCCGCTCTTGTCATCGTCGCCACGGCGTGTGGCTGCCAACAGACCACGCCCGCGGCGGAGGGGCCGTGGGCGGCCGACATTGAGCAGGCGCGCAATGAGTGGGCGTCCAACGAGTTTGTCCAATCTGTCCTGGCCGACTCTTCCATCAGCGAGGCCGAACTCCAGGACATGCGTCAGCGCGTGCTGAGCTGCCTGACAGACAAGGGCGTCACCGGCGCATCGTTCAGCCCGAGCGGCCAGTTGAGCGTCCCCGATCAGCCGGTTGGTTCCTCCGTATCTGAGGAACAGCAAGAAGAATTCGTCCACGCCTGTTCCATCGAAGCCGGTCAGCCGATCATCGAGGCGCTCGAGTTCGACATGCGAGTCAACCCGGATCACCGGGATATCAACGAGCTGTACACGCAGTGTTTGATCCGCAACAAGGCGGTTGAGCCGTCCTTCACGGCCCAAGAGCCCGCACGCGCTCGCGAGAGCGGAACGCCTCTCTCAGCGCGCTGCCTTTCATCGACCCATCCCAGGGATCCCAACATTTTGGACCGATGCATCGATGACCCGAGCAAATGACCACAACCACCCTCAGGAGTTGAGATGGTATCTTCTCGCCGCTGGCTCGCCCTCACCGCGTTTGTCGCTCTCATCGCCGGTGCGGGTGGGGTCAGTGCGGGTATTCTCATTGCCTCGCCGCCCACCCCGGCCTCGCTGGCATCGTCATCTGCTCCATCGACGGTCCCCGTCACCACCCGCGAATTCACCGATACACGCTCCCTCACCCTCACGATTCCCCCGGCCTCGCCTCACGAACTCACCTCCCCCATCACCGGGCGCATCACGGCCCTCCAGGCAGCACCGGGAACTCCCATCACGTCAGGTTCCATTCCCTGCGAGATCGACGGCCTTCCCCTTCTTGCCTTTAGCCCTATCCACCCCGCTCTATCAGGACGTGGTGGACGGAGCCACGGGACCAGATATCGCGGCCCTGAACGCTGAACTTGCACGGCTCGGATATGCGGCTCCCGCGGAATCTCAGCGGGTCACGGCCGCCACGCGAGCGGCCCTGGCCTCGGCGATGGGCGTGAACGACGGAGCTGGTGGCGTTCCCTCCCGCATCGAAGCCTCTCACGTCCTGTGGATCCCTCGCCGACCGTCACCCCTCGTCGGTCCCCGTTCACCTGGGTGACAGCGTCGATACACAGACGGTTCTCCTCACCCTTGAGGACTCCCGCGACGCCTTGCGCCTCCGTTCCACCGGACGCCTATCCCGCGGACCACGTCATCACCCTGGGGACACGGACTACCCCTGTTCCCACTGACGGCGTCATCACCGACCCCACTCTGACGGCGACGATCCTGTCCTCCCGCGAGTACACGGCCTTCGTCCGCTCCACCCCGAGCGGCGATGGACCCGTTCAGCTGCCCGTCTCCTGGAAGCTCGCCGCTCCCATCACCGTCACGGTCGTCCCACCGGCCTCAGTGATCGGAGACGCGACGAACGCGTGCGTCTTTGCAAGCGGCACGCCGATCCCCGTCTCTATCGTTTCTTCCCAGCTTGGCCGAACCTACGTCCTGCCAGCTACCCCGCTCTCCGCCGTCGACACCGCCGTCGAGGGACGCTCATGTCCGTCGAGCTAGACAACGTCGGGCACAAATTCGCCGCAACCCCGTGGCTCTTCGCCATCTGAGCGCCCGCTGCGAGGACGGTGCCCTCACCGCCATCATCGGCCCATCCGGTTCTGGCAAGTCAACACTGCTGTCGCTGATCGCGGGATGGGAGACACCAGCCGAGGGAACGATCAGCGTCCCCCATCCGTCTGGTGAGCAGAAGCCCCGCATTGCGTGGGTCTTCCAGAACCCGTTCGGTGTCCGCGCGCGCAGCGCGATTGACCACGTTGCGCTGCCCCTGCTGGCCCGCGGTATGAGCCGGGCGCAGGCCGATGTGGAGGCGAACCGGCTCCTCGACGCTTTCAATCTGGCGCATCTGGCGACCCGACCATTTCGGGATCTGTCGGGCGGCGAGGCTCAGCGTGTGCTCCTCGCGCGCGGGCTCGCATGCTCCCCCACCCTGCTCCTCGTAGATGAACCGACCGCGCAGCTTGATCAGTCCACGGCTCGCGACATCGCCTCCACGCTCGGCTCGCTGCGCGAGGACGGGGTGAGCGTCGTGATCGCGACGCACGATCCGTCGATTCGCGCGCAGTGCGACGCCGTCATTGACCTCGCCCACTTCCAGGACGAGGAGGAGCAGCAATGAGCACACTCTCGTGGCGCGCACTCCTGTCCGAAGCGTGGAGGGACTGCCTGAGCGGGACGGCCCGCGTCGGGATGCTGACTATCCTGGCCACCGCCCTGGTCGGAGGCATCATCTGCGCCGATGCGTTCTCTCTTCGTTCCCTCAGCGTTGAGGCTGCCTCTTTCCGTGTCCATCTGGGGTCGGTGCGCGTCCTCCAAGCGCAAGGCAGCATCGACGGGGCCACTTGCGATGCGCTGTCGCGAATCCCCGGGGTGCGTGCAGGAGCCGTTCGCTCGGTCGAGTCCGGCTTGTCCCCGCTCGCCCTTCCTGCCTCGTCGCTGCCCCTGTACGAGGTCACGCCCGGAACCGTCTCTCTCCTGGGGACAACAACGGCCGATCCGACGGGAATTCTGCTCCCTGAGCAGGTAGCCGAGGATCTCGGCACCCCTCAAGGTGCCTTTCTTCCCCTCGCAGACGGGCAGGCCGAGGTCGCGGGCACCTACCCGTGGGATGAAAACGACGGGCGCCGCCCCGGCTACGCCTACGCGGCTCTCGCCCCCGTGCCCGCGACGGGGACCTTCGATGAGTGCTGGTACGAGTCGTGGCCGCACAGCGACGACGTCGATGCCTTGGTGCGCTCAGCCCTCGTTGGAAGCGACGACCAGAACGCCCAGGTCCTGGCCATGAACCCTACGCGCGGGACGACCTTCGACGCGGCGGGGCGACTGCGACAGAGGCCCACCTGGTGGGCATGGATCGCCGCGAGCGCAATCGGTGCCGCGGTAGGGGCCGCTGCCACGTGGTGGCGTCGCCTCGAGATCGCCTCGGCGCTGCACGCTGGGTTCCGCACGTCGGATACGACGTTCCTCCAACTGTGTGAGGCGGTGTCGTGGGTGGGCTGCGCATTCGTCCTCACCTCCGCCATATGCCTGACAATCCTGAGCGGGGCACCGCCCAGTGACCGTTCCGACCTGATGCGCCTGGTCGCTACCGAGGGCGCCTGTGCCGCGTCGTGGACGCTCATCGGTGTCGCAATCACAGCCATGGTGATCCGCGAGCGCCAGCTGTTCACGTTCTTCAAGGGCCGATAGGTGTCTGCGCGTGATCGCGACTACAATTGATGTATGAACATCCTCGTGATTCAAACGACCCGATCGTTCCGGTGGGTCAGCTGTCCGCCTTCCTCGGCGGTCACGAGGTGGTGCGCGCCTGGGAGGACCCGCAGCGTCTCCAGGACCTGGCGGCCGCTCCCCTGCCGGGCGCCCTCATCCTGCTGGGTGGCCGGGCCAACGCCTACGACGACGAGGCCTGGCCGTGGCTGGAAGCAGAACGCACACTCGTGCGCCGCTGCGTCGCCGCACGCATCCGAGTGCTCGGCATTTGCCTGGGCGCCCAGCTGATCGCCGCGACCTTCGGCGGGCGCGTCAGTGTTGCTGACCCGGCGGGCCCCGAATACGGTGTCATCTCCCTGGCCTGGGGCACGAACGACCAGGCGGGCGGCGGCGGAGCCGTCCCCCTGCGCATGGCCCTGGCCTCGACCCACACGGTGTTCGCCGACCATGGCGACGCCATCGTGGAGCTCCCCCACGGCGCGCGCGAGTGGGCGCGCTCGGACAAGTACACGCAGATTTTCTCCTACGGCACGGCCTTGGGCGTCCAGTTCCACCCCGAGGTCACGCGCGAGACCGCGACCGTGTGGGCTGTGAACAACGAGGACGTTGATACCGAGGACATCGTGGCCGGCTACGACGCCCACGAGGGCGAGCTGGCCTCCACCTGCAAGACGCTCGCCGACTGGGTCTCCGGCGTCTTCTAAGGCGCACACAGAATCGCAGTGCGGGCACCCCCACGCGGTACCCACACTGCGATTGACAATCGAGCCTCGTCGCAGCGAGCGGAGATGAGGTCCGGCTCCTATTTTAGAGGAAAACCGCGCGCCTACAAGGCTTTTCCAGGAACCAAGACCACCACGTGGGACGACTTGACAACGCTCCCATTCACAGCCTCGTCACGGCGCGCGACGCACCCGGTCAGGGGGCCGCGACCTGCACAAACGAGCCAGTGCCGTACGCCCACACGCGACGCTCGGCGGCCGAGACGAACACAGCCTGGCCACGGCTCAGCTCCACGCTGTCCCCGCCCTGCTCCTCGCTCACATGCAGGGTGACCGACCCGGAGGTCGCGATGACGATGCGCGTACTCACCTGGCACGGCGACCTCGTCCACGCGGGAGATGTGCTTGCCGGGAGCCAGCGTCGTCACCGACAGCTCAAACTCCTGGGCGGGTGCCAGGAAGCGATCCGTCGTCGCCGAGGGGTGCTCGGGGGCCACGCGCACGGGCGGCAGCGCCGAGAACTCGGTGATCTCCACGAGCTGTGCGGAATCCACGTACTTGCCGGTCAGGCCGGCGCGCACGACGTTGTCGGAGGAGGCCATGACCTCAATGCCCAGGCCCGACTGGTAGGCGTGGATCTGGCGCGGCGGAATGTAGACCGCCTCGCCCGGGCGCAGGGACACCGGGTTCATGAGGAAGGCGACGATGATGCCCGGGTCGCCCGGGTGCTTCTCACCCAGGACGCTCACGAGCTCGTCGGTGCGCCGCGAGGGGGATGCGCCGGACGCGAGGCGGGAGCGGCACGCGGCCACAAACTCTTCGACGAGCTCGGGGGTCGCCGGGGAGTCCTCGTCGAAGATCCAGGTCGCCAGGGAGCGCAGGCCCCCGCGCACGGTGGACAGCTTGAGGCGGTGACGCAGGCGGTCGGCGAGCTCGCCCTCCAGGCCGACGAGGAGCTGGCGGGCCTTGCGCGGCACGCGGAAGCCGACGAGCGCGCTGAACTCAGTGAGCGCGTAGATCATCTCCGGCTTGTGGTTCATGTCCCGGTAGACGCGGCGCATGTCCGTGCGCTCAATCCCCAGGACCTCCTCGCGCAGGTAGCCCTCGCGCGCGATCTCCTTCGTCGGGTGCACCTGCAGGCTCAGGGTCTGGGCGGGGGCGATGATCTTCGCCAGGTACGGCAGTGTCGGTCCGAACGCGTAGAGCAGGCCTCCGCCGAGGGCTCGCTTGGGGTCCTCGCCGATGTGCTCGGCAAGGGTCTGCCCGCCCGTGAGCAGTGTCGGTCCGTCCGGGTGGGCGCCAAACCACACCTCGGACACCGGGTCGTCCCCGGCGGCGGCCCCCAGGAACTCGGGGATCGCGTTCGTGGAGCCCCACGCGTCAGCTTTCGTCCAGCCGATCAGTCTTTCCATAGGTCGAATCCTATCGGTATCGGGCGCTCAAACACGCGCGGGACGAGGCCGTGGCCCCATCCCCCGCGTGCTCGCGTCTGTCAGGCGCTGGGTTGATCGGTGGTTTCGCGCGCCTCGAGGGCGGCGAGTGCACCACCGTGTGCGTGCAGCTCAGCGTAGGTTCCAACTTCCACGACGCGGCCCGCGTCCATGACGATGATCTGGTCGGCGTCGCGCACGGCACTGATGCGGTGGGCGATCTCGACGATGGTACGGCCCTTCGCGACGCGCGCGATGCCCTCGCGCACGCGCCCCTCCGTGGCCGGGTCGACCTGGCTCGTGGCCTCGTCGAAGACGTAGATCGGGGCGTCGCGCAGGAGCGCGCGCGCCAGGGCCAGGCGCTGACGCTGGCCTCCCGAGAGGCGCTCGCCCATGTCGCCAACCACCGTGTCCAGGCCGTCCTTTTCCGTGGCCAGCCAGTCGGTGAGGTCCACGGCCTCCAGCGCGGACTCGAGGTCCGCCTCGCTCGCGTCGGGAGCGGCGAGCAGCAGGTTGGCGCGCAGCGTGTCATTGAACAGGTAGGGGCGCTGGGGCGCGGAGGCGACCGTGGCGCGCAGGTCGCGCAGGGACGCGTCGGCGACGTTCGTTCCGCCGATGGTGACGGTGCCCGAGGCCGGGTCCCACGTGCGGGTCAGCAGCGAGGCCAGCGTCGACTTGCCCGAGCCGGAGGCGCCCACGATGGCGGTGCGCTTTCCAGCGGGGATGTGGATGCTCACGCCGCCCAGGACCGTGGGGGCGGGCGCGGGAGCGTCCTCGTCCGTCGGATAGGCGAAGCTGACGTCGGTGAACTCGATGTCGCCCGGGGCCAGCGGCTGGGGGCGGCCGGGTCGGCAACGACGGGCGCGCGGTCGGTGATCGCAAAGACGCGGGCCGCCGACGCGAAGGCCTGATCCAGGTCCGCGGCGAACTCCTCGACCGCGAGGACCGGGCCGAAGGAACCCATCGCGATGCCGAGGGCGAGGCCCGCCTGGGGCAGCGTCAACGTTTCGGCGAGCACGTTCGAGCCCGCAACCATAGCGACCGTGACGATAGCGAGGGCGACAGCGGCCTGGTTGAGCCCGCGTCGCAGCGCGATCCAGCGGCCCTGGGTGCCCAGGCCCGAGGAGATGCGCTTTTCGATCGCGCTCATCTCCGCCTCGCGGCGCTCCTCGGCCCCAAAAGCGAGGACCTCACGCACGCCCTGCACCGAATCGGTCACGTGTGCGGCGATCGCACCCCGAGCCTCGCGCAGCTCACGCGCCGCGCGGGCGGTGGAGCCGGAGCCCAGGAAAGGAATGACCGCACCGACGATCAGCAGGAAGGGCGCCAACACTGCGGCCAGCGTCCAGGACACGGCGCTGCCCATCCACACGATCGACAGGATCGGGACGACGATGGCCGTCGTGACGGGGGCGAGCGTGTGGGCGAAGAAGACCTCGACGCGGTCGATATCCTTCGTCACGCGGTTCATGATGTCGCCCGAATCCAGGCGATCCGTGCCCGCGGGAGCCTGGGGCTCGAGCTGGTCGTAGAAGTAGTTGCGCAGCATCGCCAGGGAGTGGAAGGCCACGAAATGACCGGCGAACTGCTCGAGGTAGCGGGCCAGGCCCTTGAGCACACTCAGGCCGATCGCACAAACAATGACGAGGGCGATGCTCCAGGCGCTCTCCCCCGACGCGAGGCCGGCGACGGCCCAGCCGCCCAGGGCAAACAGGGCGATACCGATCATCAGGAAGACGATGCGGGCGGCAATGGAGGCCGCGAGGGGCGGCAGGACGCGCCGCGTGATCGACAGGAGTCGAAGAGACAGTTGCCTGCGGGTCATCGGATCGTTCCTTCCTGCAGGGTCGCGACGCGGTCGGCGCCCTTGATGGTGGCGTCTCGGTGAGAGATCGTCAGGGTCGTGCGCCCGGCACACACGGTCTCCAGCGACGCGAGGATCTCGCGCTCGGAGGCCAGGTCCACGTGGGCGGTGGGCTCGTCCAGGATCATGATCGACGCGTTCTTCAGGAAGGCGCGGGCGATAGCGATGCGCTGGGCCTCGCCGCCCGACACGGCCAGGCCTCGGGCACCCACGCGGGCGTCGAGGCCGCCGGGCAGCGTGTCGACGAACTCGCCCAGGTGGGCGGCGCGCAGGGCCTCGATCAGCTGGTCGTCCGTGGCCGCGGGAGAGGCCAGGAGCAGGTTGTCTCGCAGCGTGCCGGAGAACAGGTAGGTGCTCTGCTCAACGACCGCGGTCTGGGCGCGCACCCACGACAGGGGCGCGCTGGCCAGGTCGACGCCGTTAAGGCTCACGCGGCCTCGCGTGGGACGCAGGAAGCCCTGCAGCAGCGCCGAGATCGTTGACTTGCCGGCACCCGAGGGGCCAGCGAGCGCCACGTGCTCACCCTGGGTGAGGATCAGGTTCACGCCCTTCAGGACCGGGGTGTCCTTGGTGTATGAGAAGGACACGCCACTGAGGCGGATCTCGCCGCGCTGGGGCGGGATTGCCGGGGCCTTCACGCCCTTGGCGTCCGTCACCGGCGGGGTCTGCTTGATGAACTTCTTGATCTCCTTGTTGGCCGCGATGCCACCCATGCCGATGTAGAAGAACTGGCCGATGCGGTCCAGCGGGTCGAGCATGATCGAGGAGAGCAGCACGAGGGAGATGCCCTCGCCGACGTTGATCGCGCCCTGCTGGTAGCGGATGAGGGCCAGCGCGATCGCACCGGTGATCATGCCGAGGGAGAAGACGGAGTCGATAACCAGGAGGATCAGCTGGTTGCCCGCCAGGTAGCTCATAACCTTCGAGCGCACCTCTTCGGCAGCCTCGGCCAGGCGCTTGCCCATGTCCTTGCCTGCATTCATGAGGGCCAGGTCGCCCAGGCCCTGGATGGCGTCGAGCTCCTTGGCGGCGAGCTGGCGCGAGGCGTGGCGGTAGCGCGAGGACACCGGCTTGAAAGCCTTGCGGAAGCCCATGACGCAGATCGGGACCAGCGGGATCGCGATCGCGAGGAAGCCGCCCGACGCCGGGTCGATCGTTAGGGCAACGACGATGACGACGAGGATCGGGGTCGTCAGCGACGCGATCATGGGGGCCAAGAAGATGCCCTTGTAGGCAGCGACGCGTTCAACGCCGTCGGTGGCGGAATTGACGACGCGGCCCGCGCGCTCGTTGGTGCGCTGCGAGGGCCCCAGGGCGAAGACCTGGCGGATCATCGAGTGGCGCAGAGCGGGTTCCATCTGGTTCATTTGGGCCGCACCCAGGGCGCTGACCGCCCACGCGAATACGCCCGATCCCAGGGCACCCAGCACGCTGATCCACCACGTTGACCAGGCGCTGTGTCCCACAATGTCATCGATGCCCCAGCCGATCGCCAAGTAGGCGGCGGCCAGGCAGAGAGCCGCTGCCCACGAGCAGACGACCACGATCGCGCGTTTCATTGTTCTCCTATCAACATGACGCACACGAGTACGTAACCAAGGATAGCCTTAGTTAGGTTCTGACACCACTGTCACTTTGGACCAAATTCCCTATCGCGACCGCATAACGAAGCCACGACCTCGTGCAATCGACGAGGCCGTGGCTCCCTCAAGCGATCATGCTCAGACCAGGCGGTACGTCCAGCCGTAGGGATCCTCGGCACGACCCCACTGGATGTCGGTGAGGCGCTTGTGGATCTCGCGGGTCTTCTCCCCCACCTCGATCTCCACGTCGAAGTCGTCACCAGCCAGGCGCGTGATCGGGGTGACCACGGCGGCCGTGCCACAGGCGAAGACCTCGGCGACGGCGCCCGAGCGGATGCCCTCCACGACCTCAGACAGGGCGATCTTCTCCTCGCGCACATCCACGCCCTCGTCGCGCAGCATGCGCAGGATCGCGCTGCGCGTGCCGCCCTCGAGGATGACGCCGGTGAGCTCGGGGGTACGGATGGTTCCGTCGGCCATGACGACGAACATGTTCATGCCGCCCAGCTCCTCGAGATACTTGCCCTCGTAGGTGTCCAGGAAGCAGACCTGGGAGAAGCCCTTGGCCTCGGCCTGGATCTGGGGCAGCAGGGAGGCCGCGTAGTTGCCGCCCGCCTTGGCGCTACCGGTGCCGCCGGGGCCGGCGCGGTGGTACTCGCGCTCCACCCAGATGGCAACGCCCGACAGTCCGCCCTTGAAGTAGGGGCCCGACGGGGAGCCGATGACGTAGTAGTCGACGACGCCGGCGGGTGGACGCCCACGAACCCTCGGAGGCGAACATGAAGGGACGCAGGTACAGCGACGAGCCATCGACGTCGGGAACCCACTTCACGTCGGCGCGCACGTAGTCCACGAGGGAGGCCACGAAGTCCTCGCGGCTCAGCTCGGGCAGGGCCAGGCGACGGGCCGAGTGGTTCAGGCGCGCGGCGTTGTAGCCGGGGCGGAAGGTCCACACGGAGCCGTCCTCGCGCTTGTAGGCCTTGATGCCTTCGAAGACGGACTGGCAGTAGTGGAAGACGGAGGTGCCGGGGGTCAGCTCGAGGGGGCCGTAGGGGATGACCTCGCGGTCGTCCCAGCCGCCCTCGCGGGTCCAGCGCATGTGGGCCATGTGGTCCGTGAACTTCTTGCCGAAGGCCAGGGTCGACATGATCTCGTTGTATTCTTCGGGCGTCGCCGGGTGAAGGTTGTGGGTCAGGGGAAACGACCGGCCAGCCTCGTCGGCGCTGGGAAGTACCAGGTCGCCGGCAGCCTCAAGTTCCGTGGGGGTGAGCTGCGTCGATGCCATGAGGTCTCCTGTCGTGGTCTTTTCACAAATATGAAGCCAGAATATGCCCGCCGTCCGCATTGTGGCCGATTGATTTCGGCATGTGACCCACTCCCCCGCCCCTGTGGATGTTCTCACCCAACAGAGCGGCTCACTCGTAGTGGGTCCACATGCGCAGGACGCGGACGACGCGTTCCTCTTCGAACACCCTCATAGACGAGCCCTGTGCTGAATACTAATTCTGCGCGAGTACATCCCCGCAAGGTCGCCCACGAGGCGCTCGTAGCGCGGAAGCGTCGCGAACGGATCCTCTGTCAGGACCTCGCTGAGGCTTTGAGCTTTCGCCTTGAGGCCGCTGGCGGAGAGCTTCTTCGCATCCTTCGCGGCCTGTTTGGAGAAAACGACCCGCCACATCGCTACCACTCCACGTCATCGAGCGCGTCGTCGAGGTCTTCGCGAGCGGCTTCCTTCAGGCTGTCCGCCATTCCGGGAATCCCCTGCAGGTAGAGGGTTTCCTGAATGGCGGACCAGTCGGCCTCGCCAATGAGGACAGCGTTTCCGCGACGTCCGGTGATCGTGATCGGGGTCGACTCCTCATTCACGGTGTCGATGAGCCGATACAGGTTCGAGCGGGCGGCAGTAGCACTGACAGCAGTCATGATTGTCCCTTTCCACCACCATCATAACGTACGCTTTCACGTACGCATAGGTCTGTGCGCGCGATTTCTAACGAAAGGATACGATCAACGCATGACGACTGCGCCTGACTCTCTGACCTCCGCCCTGCCCTCCCGCGAGCGCCGCTCCCCCGGCCTGGAGCTGGAGGATGGGCGCTGGATGGTGGCCGCGAAGTCAGGCCTGTACGTGTTCGGTGCCGAGGCCTCGTCCGGGGATGGAGAGCCTGCGCCCGAGGTGTTCCCCTGGTACGACGTGGCCCGGGCGCGATGGGAGGCCGAGGGCTCGCTGTTTGCCCTGGAGTGGGTGGATCCGGCCCGCCCGGCCCTGGCGGGGCGCGGGAAGGGCGACCCGGAGGACTTCATGCGTCATACGAGCGAGTTCGTGAACCGCTCGATCGTCCTGCATTCTCAGGTGGAGGTGGGCAACGGGACGACGGTGACGGCGTGGGTGCGCCGCGGCGAGGACGGCCTCTTCTCGGTGTTGACGGCCGACGGGCCGCTGGATGCCGACGGGCAACGCGAGGCGGACGCCCTGGAGGCCCGCGTGCGCGACGCGGTCGGTCTCGACTGATCGACGAGGCCGGGGCATCTCTCGCGGAGGTACGCCCCTCGCCTGCGCATTCTCAGCAACAGCGGGACCCCTCACCGGGGTCCCGCTTCTATGTTCAGGCGAACGCCCGAAATCAGTGGATCACGTCGACGCGCTCGAAGGCATCGAGGGAGAAGCCCTGCTCGAGGATCGCGCGGCTCCACTCGCGGGCGCTGAACAGCGAGTGGTCGCGGTAGTTGCCGCACGAGTAGGCGTCGGTGCCGGGCACGTCCTCCCAGGTGACTTCCTCGGCGATCGCGTGCAGGGAGGAGGCCAGCGCCTCGGTCACCTCACGCACCGAGGGGGTGCCCCACATGATGAGGTGGAAGCCCGTGCGGCAGCCGAACGGCGAGCAGTCGATGACGCCGTCGATGCGGTCGCGCAGCAGGGAGGCCAGCAGGTGCTCGATCGTGTGCAGGCCCGAGGTCGGGATCTCCCCGGCATTGGGCTGGAGGAGGCGCACGTCGAAGTTCGAAATCTGGTCGCCCTTCGGGCCGGCCTCCACGTTGATGAGGCGCACGTAGGGCGCCTTCACTGCCGTGTGGTCCAGGGTAAAGCTCTCAACTTCAGCCATCGGTTAGTCCCTTTCGGTGTAGTTTTGCCGGCGTTGCTCCAGGCGCATGAGCTCCCGGAACATGTCGGAGTAGGTGGGGTCGTCCTCGCTCAAGCGCGACAGGGCCGCGCGGGCCTCGCCGAGCTTGCGGGTCAGGTCCATGCGCACCATCGCGGCGACCACGCCGCGGCAGTACGAGCGCACGTCGGCCTCACCCGCGACAGGCAGGGGCGCGACGGCCAGCTGGGTGACGGCGGGGCCGATGAACTCGCCGGCGGTCTCGAGGACCACCTGGACGAAGTGGCGCGAGGCCGCGAGGGTAGCGTTTTCGCCCGGGCCGAAGTGGGCCTCGGCCTGGCGCATCATCTGCGTGAAGGCGTCGAGGCCGCCGACCGCACGAATCGCGTCGTGGACGGCGCGGTGCGTGGGCACGGTGAAGGACTGCCCGTCGAGCTCCTCGAAGCCCGATCCCACGGCGTACAGCGGGTGCTGAAGGACGGCCTCGAGAGCCTGGCGCTCAATCCGGCTCACCGGGTCCTCGGGGCCCGGCGCTCGGGCGCGGAGAGCGGGCGACCCGCGCCCGCCATCTCGATCTCGCCCGGGCGCGCCTCGTGCGAGATGACCTCGACGCGACCGGCCGCGCGGATCGCCTGCTCGACCGTGGGGATGTCCATGCCGAGCCAGCCGGCCAGCTGGCGCGTGTACTCGGCTCGCAGGGCGCGGTCCTTGATGTGCGCGACAATGCCGGACGAGGCGCGCAGGCCCCGCACGCGCCCCTCGGCGCTGCGCAGGTCCATCTGCGACAGGACCGAGCGGATGGCGAATTCAAAGAGCGGGATGCGCGAGTTCACCAGGTCCACGATCGCCTGATCGCCCTGGGACAGACGCAGGTCGCAGGGGTCCTGGCCACCCGGCGCCACCGCCACGAAAGTCTGGGCCGCGAAGTTCTGATCCTCGCCGTAGGCGCGCAGCGCGGCCTTCTGCCCGGCACTGTCGCCGTCAAAGGTGAAGATGACCTCCGATCCGTGCGCGCGCCCCGTGGACAGGAGCACGCCGGCGGCCGGATCCGCGTGGTCGCCGAGCAGGCGGCGAATGATCTTGACGTGTTCGGAGCCGAAGGCGGTGCCACACGTGGCCACAGCGTTCGTCACGCCCGCGACATGCGCGGCCATGACGTCCGTGTAGCCCTCGACGATGACGACCTTGTGCTCGGTGGCGATCGTCTTCTTCGCCAGGTCCAGGCCATACAGCAGCTGCGACTTCTTGTAGATCGGCGTCTCGGGGGTGTTGAGGTACTTGGGCGACTCCTTGTCACTGTCGTCCAGGCGCCGCGCGCCGAAACCGACCGTCGCGCCCGTGATGTCGCGGATCGGCCACACGAGGCGCCCGCGGAAACGGTCGTACACGCCGCGATTACCCTGCGACCCCAGGCCCGAAATCTGGATCTCCTGGTCCGTGAAGCCCTTCGAGCGCAGGTGGCGCGTCAGGGAATCCCACGAGGCCGGGGCGTAGCCCACCCCAAAATGCGCGCACATCGCCTGGGTGAAGCCGCGCTCGGCGAGGAACGTGCGGCCCTTGTGGGCCTCGGGCGAAGCCAGCTGCTGCTGGTAGAACTCTTCGGCGACGCGGTGGGCGTCCAGGAGGCGCTGGCGCTTGCCCGGTTCCTCGGTGCGCACGCGCGCCCCGCCCTCCTCGTAGTGGAGGGTGATCCCGGCCTTCGCCGCCAGCATCTCGACCGCCTCGGTGAAGGGCAGGTGGTCGATCTTTTGCACGAAGGAGATGACGTCGCCGCTCTCACCGCATCCGAAGCAGTGGAACATGCCCAGGTGAGGGCGCACGTTGAAGGAGGGGGTGCGTTCGTCGTGGAAGGGGCACAGGCCCTTCAGGGAGCCGATACCCGCGGGTCGCAGCGCTACGTGTTCGCCGATGATCTCATCGATCTTCACTGCGTTACGTACCGCTTCGATGTCGTCCTTACGAATCAGACCCGCCATGTCCCTCAGTCTACCGATGCCCGCCCACGTCTGCGTCCGATCATGCTCACAGCTGCGAGGACAGCATGCCGCACCAGCGGGCGTGCCACGCGGAGGCCGACACGTCGGTGAGCGAGGCGACCTGGTCGATGACCGCACGCAGGCGCACGCCATCGTCGGAGGCGGCCCGCCACTGCGCGGCGAACACGGGTTCCAGGGCGTTCGCCCCGGCCTCGTAGAGGGCGTCGACGAGGTCGGCCAGGAGCGTGCGCTGCTGGTAGACCGGCTCGGTCTCGCGCGGACTCATGACGTAGTGGACGGCCATGCCCTTGAGAATCTGGATCTCGGCGCGGACCTCGCGCGGCACCACCAGGTCCGCGCGGTAGCGGCCCAGCGGCTCGTGCCCGAAGGTCTCGCGCGTGGCGGACACGGTCGCCGAGCAGAAGCGACCGATCAGCTCACTCGTCGCGTCCTTCAGATGCGCGAGGGAGGCGTAGGAGCCGTCGAAGGAACGCAGCCACACGGGCATGGAGACGATGCGTTCGAGGGCGTCCTCCAGGTCCGAGCGCGCCACCGAGGGCCCGTACCAGTCCAGGGTCGAGGCCACGACCGCCGAGCAGTGCGCGTCATCGAAGAGGTCCGCGGGGTCCAGCTTGCGGGTCGCGACCGCGTCCTCCACGTCGTGCACCGAGTAGGCGATGTCGTCCGAGAGGTCCATGATCTGGGCCTCCAGGCATCGCCGCCCGGCGGGCGCGCCCTGGCGCATCCACGCGAACACGGGCGCGTCATCGGGGTACACGGAGTACTTGCGCGTCGACTTGGCCAGGTCCGGGCCGCCGGCCTTAACCCACGGGTACTTGCAGATCGCGTCCAGGGTCGCCCGCGTCAGGTTCAGGCCCGCGGGCACGCCTCCCGCGCCGATGACCTTGGGTTCCAGGCGCGTGACGACGCGCAGGGTCTGGGCGTTGCCCTCGAACCCACCGATCGAGGCGGCCGCCGCATCCAGGGCGCGCTCGCCGTTATGCCCAAAAAGGCGGATGCCCGAGGTCGTGGGACAGACACGCCGCATCCACGACGTCCGGGTCGGCCCCCAGTTCCTTGCCGAGCTCGCGGCCCACCTGCGCAACCTCGAGGGAGTGCGTGAGGCGAGTACGCACGAAGTCATCCGAAATCGGGCCCAGCACCTGCGTCTTTTCGCCGAGGCGACGCAGCGCGGAGGAGTGGAGGATGCGCGCGCGGTCACGCTCAAACTCGGTGCGCTCGGAGGACTTGTGGTCCTCGGGCACCCAGCGCTCGGAATCGGCGGACGCGTACGGGAGACGCGCATCGCCACCATCAACACCGGGGATCGCCAAGGAAAACTCATTCACGGGGTCATTTTACTAGGGAAACGCCTGCGCAGAACGGGCCCAGGCCTCGTTACTGTCAAAGCACCATAAATTGCCGGCAAAATACTGTGAGATACCCCGTCGGATCTTTCAGCATGTGTTCAAACATGCTAATTGTCAAGTGTCGCATTCAGCGTCGAATCCACATCCACGGAAGGAGTCCCGCGTGTCCAACACGGCACAGGAAATCCTCGATGCGGTCGGTGGCCCCGGCAACATCACCCACTTCACCCACTGCGCGACGCGCCTGCGCTTCGAACTCAACGACGCGTCGATCATCGACAAGGACCGAGTCGAGGCCATTGACGGCGTCCTCGGTGCCGTTCCCCAGTCGGGTGATCGCTACCAGATCGTTATCGGCGGTGCCGTGCAGTCGGTCTTCAACGAGATCAACAACCCTGCCGTCGATGAAGTCGGGTGCCACAGTCTCGAACGACGACGTCAAGGCCGCCGCCCGCGCGAAGGCGCGCGGCAAGAACGCCCTCGTCGACGCCTTCTTCGAGTACCTCTCGGACTCGTTCCGCCCGCTGCCGCCCGTCCTCCTCGGTGCCTCCCTGATCCTGGCGTTCCTCGCGGTCCTCGACGCCCCTGCACGTTGTCGACACGCGGGCGGAGACCATCCCGCGTGGCTCGGTTACGTGAACTCCATGTGGCGCGCAGTGTTCTACTTCCCTGCCCGCGATGGTCGCCTACAACGCCTCCAAGAAGCTGGACATCGACCCGTGGGTCGGCACCGCCGTCATCCTGTCGCTACTCACCCCGAACTTCCTGGGCCTGAGCAACGTTAACAAGTTCCCCGCCACCACCTGTATCCAGCTCGTCGAGGGTAAAGACGATCTGCTGCAGTGCACGACCCAGATCGACAATGTTCCGCTGATCGGCCACCTGCCTCTGCAGCTGTCCGACTACGGCGGCCAGGTCTTCGTGCCGCTGCTCATGGTGCCGATTCTGGCGGTCGTTTACAAGGGCCTCAAGAAGATCATCCCGGCGAACGTCCAGATGGTGTTCGTCCCCTTCATCTCCTTCATCATCATCATGCCGCTGACCGCCTTCCTGATCGGCCCCCTGTCGATCTGGATCGGTAACGGCCTGGGTGGCGGCCTGGCCTGGCTCAACGGCCACGCCCCCATCGTCTTCGCGATCGTCATCCCGATCATCTACCCCTTCCTGGTGCCCCTGGGCCTGCACTGGCCGCTCAACGCCCTGCAGCTGGCCAACATCGCATCGACCCACTCCGACTTCATTCAGGGCCCCATGGGTGCGTGGAACTTCGCGTGCTTCGGCGCGACCGCCGGCGTGCTCTTCCCTGTCGATCCGCGACCGCGACACCGATATGCGTCAGACCGCCTCCGGTGCCCTGGCAGCCGGCCTCTTCGGTGGTATTTCGGAGCCGTCCCTGTACGGTATTCACCTGCGCTTCAAGCGCATCTACCCGCTCATGCTCACGGGCTGTGTGGCCGGCGGTCTGGTCATCGGTATCGGTGGCGGCGCGATCACCCACACCTTCGTGTTCACCTCGCTGCTGACGATCCCCGTCTTCTCCCCCATGGCCGTGTACGGCCTGGGTATTGCCGCCGCGTTCTTCACCGCGTTCCTGATGGTCGTCTCTTCGACTACCGCACGAAGGAGCAGAAGGCTGAGGCTCGCGAAAAGAAGGAGCTGGCGAAGGCCGGCGTCTCCGCGACTCCCGCCGCCGCTCCCGCCCCGGCTACTACCGCTGAGGCTGCGCCCGCGCCGGCTGCTGCCGCCGCTCCGGTGGCCGAGGCCGCTCCCGAGTTCAGCGACGAGGCGAAGGCTGACCTGACGCTCACCTCCCCATGGCGGGCACGACGGTTGCGCTGTCGGACGTGGCCGACGAGGCCTTCGCCGCCGGCGCTCTCGGCCCCGGCATCGCCGTGTCCCCGGCCGCTGGTGCCGTGGTTGCTGCCCCGTGTGACGGCAAGGTGTCGGTCGCTTTCCCGACGGGCCACGCCTACGGCATCAAGTCCGCGTCCGGCGTCCAGGTGCTCATCCACATCGGCATGGACACCGTGAAGCTGGAGGGTAAGGGCTTTCACGCCTCGCGTCGCCAAGGGCGACGTCGTCAAGCGCGGCGACGTCCTGGCTGAGGTTGACTGGGATGTCATCCGCGAGGCCGGCTACGACACAATCACCCCTGATGGTCGTGACGAACAAGAAGAAGTTTGCGAGATCACCCCTGGCCGCCCCCGGCCCGGTGGGTATCACTGACACGGTCGTCACCGTGTCCCCCTAAAGGAGGCATGAGCCTCCGAGCATCGCTGATAGCCGTGGTGGGCGGGCCGATTGGCCCGCCCACCACCTTTTAGTGTCTCCCTCGGTATCCGACATCCTT
>BNJU01003237.1_pt1 | contig 55081 bp, 72 predicted proteins | sample 8539281 | NCBI WGS metagenome assembly BNJU01 (sample SAMD00202456, study PRJDB9452) | human saliva metagenome | isolation source: human saliva | place: Japan
TTATTCAGAAAATGAGAAGTGATTTAAGAAAAGGAGAAATTTTTAAAAAGTGATTTTTAATCAAGAAATTTGTTTTTTTAAAAATTAGTAATGAAAAGTAAATTAGGGAGAAATGTTATTAAACTTTTTAATTTTTCTCCCAGTTTTATTTACTTATTAATCTCTTATTTTTTCATATATCCAAAAATAATCTATAATCTTTTTATCATAGTTAATATCTTGGTTACTATCTTAAATCAGTTGTACTAAAACCTTATATTAAGAAGAACAAAATGACATCTATTGTTTTTTTCAAAAAAAATAATCATACATACACAATATTAATTCTTTCATTTCTTCTTTACTTTCATTATTTTTTTAAAGTCTCCATTTTCTTTTTAGTAATCCTTCTTTTGATCCTAAATCTTCTAATCTTCTTCTTTTGTTCTCATCTTTTTCTGAATTAAATATTCCAAAAATTATTTCTATCTCTTTTTTTAAAAGCTTTCCTTTTTTTATCTCTAATATCATCTTTTTGAAATTGTTGTAAATCTATACTCAGGATATTCTTTTTTTAATCCTTCCATTTTGTCTTTTTTTATCACCATCTAATATACAGAATATTTTTTTATACCCAAATTCTCTAAACATTTCTAATATATTTCTTGCATTTTCAGCACCACTACAACCCCATCCAAAAAGAAAAATTCTTTACTTTTTCAGTTTTTTTCTTTTTAAATCATTTTTCTGTATCTACATTTATAAACTCATCAAATATTTTTTTATAATAAACCACATCTTCTTGACCTTCTACTAAAATTATTTTTATCTCCAGAGAAAAATATTTCTTTTCGCTACCAATCCTAAAAATATGTGGATTTGAAAAAAATTTTCCATACTTTTTTTAAAAAAATCTCTACATTATTTAAACTATAACATTCTATCCCTTCCTCTTCTTTAACAATTCTAATTAATTTTGCACCATTGATAATTGCTTTACTATCAATAAAATAAGGAGAATGGGTTGAAATTATTATTTGTCTATCTTTAGAAACTTTCAATAATTTTTTTAAAAACATTTTTTTCTGTAAACTAGGATGTAGAGATAGTTCTGGCTCATCTATAACTATCAAATCTCCCTTTTCAGACTCGAATAATTTTTTTCTGCTAAAAAAATACATTTATAATACCATCTCCAATTCCTTCACTATTATGATTTTTCTTTTTCATTTATTTTATATTTTTATATAATTTTTGTTCCGCATCATTGACTTCTAATACCCACTCTAATTTTTTTCCCTATTATTGCATCAATTAATTCTGAATATTCTTTTTTTCTTGTTCTTTTTTTCTATATCTTTTAATCTTGACCAAAAACATCTCTCTTACCCTATTAGAATGACTATCTCTATCTAAACTATATTCTCTAATTTGTTTCTTACTTAAAGGACCATTACTAGTATAATCAAAAGTTAACATTTCACGTTTAGATTTTTAAAGCGTATATGTTGTTTTTTTATTCATTATTTCTTTTTTTCAAATTTTAATTTTGCACTTGGGGAATCATCTTCAGTTGTAAGAACTATTTCTTCTTCTTTTTCGGTTATCAAAGTTATTTTTACTGAACTTCCATTTATCCTATTCCTTTTCCCTTCAGATATTTCAATTTGGTTTCCATTACTTTTTCGCAATGTCAATCATTCTTAGAGCTTCTAATATGCTTGTTTTACCACTATTATTTTTCTCCCATCAGTATTGTTAATCCGCTTCCTTCTTCTTTTTTTGATTTGGAATTGCAAATTCTATTTTACATTCTTGACTAAATCCTCTAAATCCCAATATTTTTTTAATTCTTTATAATAACTCATTTTTTTATATTTTTCTCCTAAACTTTTTTTATTTCAATTCATAAATTTTTATCTTTGTTCTGTGTTGTTAAAAAAATTTTTCCTAATTTTATATAATTTCCTTGATTTCTAGAAATTATTAATTTATCTTTAGTCATGTCAAAATCATACATATATATTTTATTATTTTTTTATGTCACATATCACTAAAAAAATTATTACATTCTTCTATTTGTGTTTTTATTCCAAAATATACTTTGTTTTATACCTAAAAAAACGAATTTTTTTAATTTTTTTATTATTTAAATTAATACTTACAATGTCGATTCTTTTTATTTATATAGAATATTAAATAAATAATATTTAAATATTCTCCTATTTTTTTAAAAATTTTATATTTATTATTAAGCCAATCTTTTTTCAAATTCTAAAGAATAATCTTCCATAAATTCTGTTTCAATATTAAATCTTTTTTTAATTTCCATGTTTTATCATCTGCAGATAAAAAAATATATCTTTATTTTTTTATTATAAAAAAATGGTTTTTTCTATTGATTTACAAATATAATTTTTCTTTATAATATTTCACATAATATTCTTTTAGACTTGAAATACCCGAAACAATGTTATTAGGATAACTAGATAGTATATCAAATTTTTTTCTATTCTCGCACATCCTACAAAAAAAGGGAAGAGAATTAGTTTTTTTCAGTTATACTAAAATGTTTATAATGCTTTCCTGTATCCATTAAAAAAATATTTGAACAATTATTCAAGTAACATAAAAATATTTTTTTATCAACTTTTATATTAAATTTTTTTATACTTTGATTTTTGGAAGTTCAATTTTACCAGTTTTGTTTTTTAACTATATTATGAAAATGAACTTCGTTATTTTTCATTTATTATATACAGTATATCATTATATGAAGTTATCTTTTTATTTCTAAAAAGTTCATTAGTCATATACTGTTTTGATATTTCAAAATTTAACACAATATCTGTTTTTTTCTTTTTGTTTCTTTATTCAATGAAATTAATTTATCATTTTTTTAGGATAAACTATAAAATTTGTAGTTTCTACATATATATCATAACTTATAACTTCATAATATTTATTTTTTTGCAGTATTATCATTGTAATCCTTTAAATATAATTCAAAAAAATTTCTTTTGTTATTTCTTTTTTTCTTTTTCTTCTGTTTCTATGTAGTAATCTTTTATATTGATTTTTTTCTTCAACTGAATTATTTTTTTATTTTTCAAAATCATAGTATATTTTTGAAAAATTGCTGATACTAAAATTTCTTCACCAAACCTTTTTAACTTTACACTCAATTTCGTTTTCTATATTTTTTTATTATACAATTCCGTATACAAATAACGATAAATATTCATCATATTTATTCCCATAATTACTAGTGTTATTTTTCTAAATATAAATATTCCTTTATAATTTTATACATTATTTTTTTCTGCTTCTTTACTATCAATGTTATTTATTGCATTTTTTTAAATTATTTTTCCTTTAATAAATATTCAAAATTAATCTCAAAAATAAAGTTTCAAATTTCTTAAAAAAACTTTTTTTGGTTATTATTACTATTATATCTCTCTGAAATTTCTCCTAAAATTTCCAATAATATTATTTTTTTCTTCCTTTTCTAAATCATCTGGACTTGGTTTTATCTTCTATGCCGAATAATTTTTTTCTATTTCAAAAATTTTTTTATAAGTTCTTCAACAGATTCCATTAATTCTTTTTATATCCCCAGTTTGATTTTCATTCGTTTTACGTATTTTTATCTATTGCTTCTGTATTTCTTTTTAACAATTTCTTCTGAAAGTCTTATTCCACTTTTCATTCCTTCATTAAAAACTTTTTTTATTTCCAAACATTACCTTATTCCTCCTCTAAAAAAACTATAATTTTCTTCTAAAAAAATTTATCATATAATTTATTTTCCAAATACTCTCTTCTTATTTTTTTCTTGTACCAAAGAACTTTTTCACAATTTGATGAATTGCAACTATGTAACCTCCTAAATCGATTCTTTTCATACCTTCTTTTATTAATTCAGGATTTCCAGTTTGTTTCCCTATTACTATACTAGAACCAACATACACTATATTTAATGATTCTGCTATTATATTAGAAATTTTTAATATTTTTTTGAGTTCTTACATTATACAATTCTCTTGAAATATCATTAGTTTCATCATATAACAAATTATGAAGTATGCTAATTATAAAATTTATAACCATTGTTATAATTGCTGAAAAAGTAACTTTTATTATATTTCCTGTACTTACGTATTTTGTTAAATTTTCTGCATTCTTTTTTTAGATAAAACTAAATTAGCACCTGGAATTTGAATACCTTTTGGTGTATACAAATCTGTTCCTATGTGTATTACTTGTTTAATTAATGCTAAAAGCTACTGCTATTTTATCTTCTTTTATTCTTTCGCCTACTTTTTGAAAGCATTAATACTGTTGAAGCCAATTCGGTAATTTGAGGATTTCCATATATCTCATTATATTTAACATGATATGTTGATACTAAAAGGGATTTGAACAGTCGTTATAGTATTTGTTAATATATTTGCAGTTCCAAATATGAACCCTAAAATTGGATCATGACCAAGTGTAGCAAATCTATGATTCGCTCCTTTAAAAAGTTCAAATTTTCCTCCTCCATTTGTAGCATCATAGGGTACTTTGTCTGTTAAAATTTGTTTTAATGAAGCTCTGTATTCTTGATTTATTTGATCTTTTTTTATCTTCAAAAATTTTTTTAAATATTTTTTTGAAAAATTTTTTTAAAAGAGTCTTCAAGTTTTTCCTTTTCCTGCATTTTTCTACCTTAGTTATCTCACTTATTATGTAAATTCTTGATACCTGTAAAAGCAACTGCAGTCCATAAAAAAATATTTGATCTTTTTTTGTTCAAAAATTCTTGTTTTTTTCAGCAAATTCTCTATCAATATCTTCTACAACTTTATCCAAATTTTTCAAAATTATCAAGCATTTTATTATTTATTTCAATAAATTCTTCCATATTTTTACTAACTTCATCTGATTTACTAATTATATTTTCAAACTGTTTATTTACTTTTTCTTTTTAATTTCTTATATTTTTCTCATTTTTTTGCTCCTAGTCAATAATAAAAAAATAATATTATTTTTGAGATAACATTATGTATATTAAATTTACTTACTTATTTTACCATATTTTTCAAAAAAATACAAATTTTTTTAAGTTTGTTTTGACCATTTTAATTAAGTTTTTTTAAAATCAAAAATAATAAATATTGATTTTATTATAATTTTTTTATAATTTATAAAATAATCAAATTTAAAAAAATACCATAGATTTTAAATTTTCAAATATATTATAATATTTTTTACAATCTCTATCTTTTAAATAGTTTTTTTAAAAATATTATCACAAGTGTCAGAATCGATAATATACAATAAATTAACAATAAAGTTATACTTGATATTTCAGTTAAAACTATACAAAAAAAACTCTCTCATCAAAAAAATATCCGACCATGTATGATTAACCTAGTCGCTATTCTAGTCGGTTACATTTTTCTTTTTATCCATATTGCTTAATTTTTTTACTTATAAATATCAGTTTATTAATTCTAAAAATTAAATACATAACCACAAAAAAATAACGACTGTAACATTTATCACAAATAAATTAACAACACTAATTTTTTTCTTAATAATAAACTGGAAACAAATAACGTTCCGAATGAAAAAAATCCTTGAAAAAAATGATTTCATTGAAGTTATTGCACTTATTTTTTTCTTTTGACAGGATTTTTATTAAAGTGAAATTCAAAATAATAGTTAATTATAAAAAGAATTATGCATAATATTAGGTATATTCCTGTAAATATTAGATTATTTTTTTAATATTATTACAGTTATTGCCATTAAAAAAATATTAAAATTAATAGCAAGTACAACTTTTTCGTATTTATAAGTAGAATATTTGTAAAGTATGCAATAATCACAATTATTTGAAACATCACATACATTACAAAAAAATTCTTTTCTCCGATTCCTTTATTTAAAAAAAGTTTTTTTGCCATAACTGAAAAATGGCTTTGAATAAAAATTTGTATAATTCCAAAAAAATATAAAATAATATTTTATCACTCTTTTTTTCATTCAATTCAGAAATGCACTCGGCTATATGCCTTTTTAAAAAAATTTAAAAGTTTATATTTTTCATTTGCTTTTTTTCATTCTCATCTGAAAAAAATAAGGCTGTTAATAATATATTGATGAGTATCAAAATGATAGAAATAAAAATAGATATTTACATCTATCTTAAAAATAAAGCAAAAAAATCCTATTTCTGAACCTAAAAATAGAGGAAAAAAAGTTGAAATTTGCTTTTTGATATTTTAAAAAAATTTTTTTGCAATCCAGTTTCATTATTTTTTTCAAACTATTTATTAAAACTACATCAATTGTTCCAGTTTCCAGTGCATTTGCCAATCCATATATTGTATATGCGACTGATAACCAAAATAAACTTTTGGAAAAATATAATTAGGAAAAAAATGTAATAACCAATGTAAGCAATGATAAAAATATAAACTTTTTTTCCTTGAATATAAATCTGACATTACTCTGCTCGGAATCTCAAAAAAATAATCATTGAAAGGTTAAAAAGATTGCATTAGCACAATCTGCGACATTAACAAGCCTTTTTTTCAGAAAAAGTACAGTCAGAATGGAATGGGGCATTGTGGAAAGCTAAAAAAATAGTAAAAAGGTGCTAATATAGTAAACTTTGGTATTTTTTTATTTATAAGATTCATGATTTTTTTACCGCCTTTCCAATCCATTTTATCTTTTAATAATTTTTCTATATTTCTCATTTTTGTTATTTCAAATCTTCTTACCCACAATATAAAATCTATGAATTCTTCCTTCCACTGTTCCATTTGCCTCAATTATTTCCTGTACTTTATACAAATTTTTCAAGATGGCTTTTGACTGAGAAATTTGGAAATTCCCATTCAATAATTTTTTTGCAAACCATACAAGAGCTACTGTATCAAAAAAACTTTATTGGTTGAAGGGTTTCACCACTTTCTAATATTTCAAATCCTTGTTCAGAAATTTCTTGTTGTTTAATATTAAGATAATGCTCAGAGTATGGTAAATCTTTATATTCAGGTAGTAAAAATTTCAACACGTTCTCTGTCATTTTTCTGCCCCTACTTGCTGTGTAATAAAAAAATTCCATCTTTTTTTCAAAATTCTTTTTAATTTTGCAACATTAGAATCCCCATGACGATTGGTAATTATGTCAAAAATATTTATTTTTCAAATGGGAGTTTTTCATCTCCATCCGCTTTTTTTAAAATCTATTCCCAGTGGCAGTAATACTTTTTTTACATAGTTCAACATTTGGCGGATAACCTTCAGTTGCTGATATATTATGTTTTTGGATGGTTTAATGAAAGTAAAAATTCTCCACCACCTGTTTCCATATCTAGCAATTTCATATCATTTTTTTAAATACTTATTTATAACTGTTCTAAAATCCCAAAAGTAAATTTTTCCTCTTCTGAATAACGTCCATAAATATGAGAAAAAAATCCCAGCCGTGTATATGTGCCATTTTTTTCTTTCAGCCACTCTTCTTTTAATTTTTTTATCCATAAATATCCTTTCAATAAAACTTTTCTTAAATAGTTTTCCTTAAACATTATTATAAATACAAAAAAATTAGCAAAAATACAGCAAATTAATAGAGAAATTATCCCATAAATATTTACTAAAATTACACAAAGTAATGATCCGATAAGGAAAAAAATCCATCTAAGCCTAAATATATCCAGAAACTTTGTAAATGTGATTTGTCTTTAGTTTTGATGTATTTAACTAAGTTGTCCATTCCGCTTCGCAGGTTTCCTGTGCACATTGTAGTGGCTCCTGCAAGACCTCTGATTTTTCTGAAGCCTTGATACTGAATGGCGGCGATGAAGGACATGATTATGTTTACGATAATGTTCCAGTTTCCGCTTGGTATGAAAGAAATAAAAAACATTACTATAACCTGATAGATTATTACGATTTGCTGCCATCTAAAAATCTTATGCTTTTCAAATTTTGTTTTTATAAGTTCAGTAAATAATATTCCAAGTGCAAAAAATAAAATTGGCATAAAGTAATCAAAGGATTTTACCCATTCTCTTTTTCCTAAATTTATTGCAAGGTAGACAATGTTTCCAGTTTGTGCATTGGCAAGTACTTTTCCACGTGTAATGAATGTGTATGCATCCATAAATCCTCCAACCATACACAGCATCATTCCTAATCGAAATGTTTCAGGAGGATATTCTTCTCCGTTAAATAAAAATTTTTTTATTTTTTTACTCATTAAAAAAAATCTGCTCCTTTCTTTTTCTTTTTTTCTTCAAATTAATTATTATTTTTTTCTAAAAATATCAAATTTATACCCAACACCCCAAATTGTTTTAATATTCCATTTTTTTATGCTCATAGTTGTCTAATTTTTGCACGAAGCCTTTTTATATGCGTATCAACAGTACGGCTTTCTCCAAAATAATCAAATCCCCAAATTAAGTCTAACAAATTCTCCCTTGTAAAAACTTTATTCTGATTTGTTGCAAGAGTCCATAAAATTTCAATTTCTTTTTTTGTCAATGAAATTATCTCGTCATTTACCTTTACTGTAAAATTATTTAAATCAATTTCAAGATTGTCAAAAGTAAAGATTTTTTCACTTTCATCATTTTTAGGCATTATTCTACGTAAAATTGCATTTATTCTGGCAATTATTTCTCCTGGCGAGAATGGTTTTACAATATAGTCATCTGCCCCAATTTCAAGCCCCATTATTTTTTCGTAATCTTCTCCACGTGCTGTAATCATTATAATTGGAACATTTGAAAATTTTCTCGTTTCACGGCACACATCAAATCCATCTTTTTTCGGCATCATTACATCCAGCAAAAACTATATCAAACTTATTTTTCTCGATTTCCTTTAATGCTTCTTCTCCATCAAAAACAGTACTTACAGTAAAATTATTTTTTTTGCAGTATTCTGAAAGTATTGACACAATTTGCTTATTATCATCTGCAATCAGTACTTTATACATATTTCCCTCACTTCTTTTCAAAACTAATATAATAAAATTTTATCATAAATTTCTTAAAATATAAACATTAATTTTTATGTTATAGTAAAACTGAACTCAAAAAAACTATGACTATTTTACTTAAATACTAAGTTTGTATAATCTTTAATAGTTTCAATTTTGAATAGGTCTGAGTGTATGTTTAAATATTCAATTTCTTTTAAAAAAATTAAGTTGAAAAAAATAATTGAATAAAAATATTTTAGTATTTAGACTAGACTTTGAAACAGTCTTTTTTTATAATATAACAAATAAAAAAAGGAGAAAAGGAGGGAAAAAAATGAAAGAAATTATAAAAAGTTTTACAAGTTTTGTATAAAATTATTGTTTCTTATATTATTTCTACAAAAAGTAAAACTTATGCGAAATGAAAAATAAATATTTGAAAAAAATGATGTTCGTTTAAAGAAGTTTAAATTTATGATGTTAAAAAAATAGAAAATGAAATAAGGGAATTAAGAAAAAGTTTGTGAAGAAAAATAAGACTAAGAAAAAAATTTAAAAAAAGCTTTTATTACAAGCGAAAAAAATATTTGAAAATAAAAAAATAATCAAATTAAAATAATGGATTTTTTTCCCAATTCTTTTTTTGGAAATTACGGTTTATGTAATGTTGATATTGACTTCTTTAAATATCGCCTGGCAAATTAAAGTTTTGGATTATCACATTTATTTATTGATTTTTTTGTGAGCTGGATAACATTTGTCATAGTTTGGATGAGTTTGGTTTTTTTATAAGGTGGGCAAGTCTATTTTTGGGTGCAGATGACGAAAAAAAGTTTTTATATTGGTGCTTTTTATTTGCATATTAAATGGGATAAAATAATAGATTGGAATAATTTTTGCTGTTTTTTTGGCAAATCTTACTTTTTCAGAATTATACAAAAAGCTTTTTGGAGAAAAAAATCAGAGTTTTTTTAATTTTGGAAAGCGATGATGTGGATGATATGGATTTGTTGAAAAAAATTCGACTATTGAAATTTTTGAATGAAAAATTATCACTTTTAAATGGTCGGTTGATAAAAGATGGGAAAAATTATTGATTCGAGAAATAAAATAGAAGGAAATTATAGAGTTGAAAATTTGTTAGTCAAGGAAAAATAGCAGTCTTATGCTTTATTATGAAAAAAATAGAAGTAATTTTGAAGAAGAAAATGGAAATTTGAATTCACAAAAGGGCGAATATGTTGATTTAAAAAAATAATGTTGTGAAAAATTTTTTTCAAAAAAATAAAATTTATAGCGGAAATATTATTTCAGGAAAAGTTATAAAACTTTCAAATGGAATTTATTTACCGTTAAACAGTAGTTATCGATATTTTCAAAAAAAGATAAAAAGGGAAAGAAATTTTTATTGTGGATAAAAAAATTGAAAAATTAAAAAAACAGATTAATTATGTGATGTTTTTTTGATTTCTGTAATTTTTTTATGTTACTTTTGACTTTAAAAAAATAGATATTTTTGAGCTGGAATTTATTACAAAAAGAAAAAAATTATGTATAAAAATTTTGCAAAAGAGAAAAAAATATTCGTTTGAAATAAGAAAACTTGTACTTTCAATATTAAAAAAATAATCCGCATGGCAACTGCAATTTATATTCCTGTGCAAGTTTATTTGCTAAGAAATATCGTTTTTAGCCTTTTTTTGGAAAAAAAGTTTGTACAAAATCAACAAAAAAACATAAATTTATTATTTTTCATTATTATTTTTCACAAACTTTTCTTTTGACAATTTTAATATTTTATGGTTTGAGAAAACTTTATAAAATTTTTGAGAGTTATTGCAAAAAAATAATTCATGAAGAAGGAAGCAATGATTTAAGAGATTTGATTGAAGATGAGAAAAAAATAAAATAAATTAGTGAGTAAGTTATAAAAAGATCACGACAATTTTTTTGCATTGTATCAAAATTTAAAGAAGATTTGGAAGTAGCGATACTTAAGGAAAAGCAACAAAGGAATAGAAAAAAATGAAAAAAAATAGATTTAAAAAAATTAGAAAAATTTAATGATAAAAAAATTACAAAAGACAAATAAGTTTTTCAAGAATTACAAAAACTTTTTGAAAAATGATATTGAAAGAATCGAATATATAAAAATCTGAACTTGAAAAAGCATATATTGAAAAAAACGAAAAAAATGTTAATATTTTTAATTTTAGCAATCTTCATATTTAATCTGTACAGTGAAGATTTTATTGATATTTTATGTAAATTATCTAAAAGAAGAATGGCATGAAAGACATGAGGATATTGCTATTTACTTCATGGAAATGGAGTTACTGTCTACGGTAGAATGTCTTTATGAATTAGCAATTTCAGATTTTTGAAAAAAATATCGTGATGATGAATACTGTCAATTAGTTGAAAAAAATGTTGCTATGCTTTTAGGAGCGATAGGAACAGAAGATGCAAAAAGAAAAACTTAAACTGTTGGCTAAAAAGTGATAAAGATATTATACGAGAACATGTTGAAGATACATTTGAAATGTATAAATTATCTTAATTAGGAAAGAAAAAGAACTGGAAATATTTAATCAAAATTTGAAAAAAATACAAAATTATAAAGGAGAACAAATAATGAAAAATATCAGCAAAAATATGAAAATGAATTAAAGAAATTATTTGAATTAAGTAAAAAAACTTATGTTGTAAATTTTCAACTGAAAAATGAGGAATTAATTTCAAATTTCTCTAATATTTCAGATGAAGAAAAAAATAAATATAATAAAAGAGGGAATAAAAATAGCATGCCAAAGAAAAAAATTCAACTGAAATAGAGAATTTAATGCTTTCAATTAGTTTTTTTAGATTATATAATAGATCTGAATTTATCGAAGATTACATTAAATTAGCGAAAAGAAGAATTTCATGAAGAACATGAAACTATAGCATCGTATTTTCAAAATTTTTCACCTACCACAAACAATAGACTGTATATATGAACTAGCAATTTCAAATTTTGAAAAAAATACCGTTGGGATGATAATTTCGCATTAGTGAGAAAAATGTTGCTTTGCTTTTAGGGGATATAAATACTCCTAAGGCGAAAAGAAAAACTGGAACTATTGTTGCAAAGTGATGAAGAAATGATAAGAAAACATGCGATGGAGCAGTTAACTAGATGTGATTTTACAAATAAAGATGTTGAATGAAAAGATTAATTATGAAATCCCACATCTTAAAAATCTTTAGTCAATTGTGGTATAATAATCTATAAAATAAAAATTGACGATATTAATTTAAGAAAGGAAAAAAATATGATAACTGCCTTAAAAGGAATGAAAGATAGATATTCTGACGATGTGAAAAAAATACGATGCGATTGTAGATGCTTCAAAAAAAGTTTTTGGAAAATATGGATTTGAGCGAATAATTACGCCGATTTTGGAGGAGACAGAGCTTTTTAGAAGAGGTGTTGGAGATGAAACTGATGTTGTTTCAAAAGAAATGTATGATTTTAAGGATAAGGGAGAAAGAGATGTTACAATGCGTCCAGAAGGAACTGCGGGAGTTGTGAGAGCATATCTTGAAGCTGGATTTCATAAGTCTTCTCCAATAGTGAAATGGTTTTACAATGGTCCAATGTACAGATATGAAGCACCGCAAAAAGGTAGAATGAGAGAATTTCATCAAACTGGAGTGGAAATGTTTGGTGTGAGAAGTGCTTATTTAGATGCAGAAATTATTAAAATGGGTTGTGATTTTCTTGAAGAACTTGGAATTACTGGCTTTAGTTGTGGAAATTAACAGCTTTGGGAAATGTTGAGTCGAGAAAGAAAATATATTGAGGATTTGAAAAAAATTTATGTTTGAAAGACTTGATAAATTGAGTGAAGATTCGCAAAAAAAGATATGAGAAAAAAATCCTTTGAGAGCTTTTGGATTCTAAGGATAAAGGCGATCAAGAAGAGTTTAAAAATGCACCAAAACTTTACGATTATTTGGATGAAGAAAGTAAAAAATATTTTGAAGATACTAAAAAAAATATTTGGAATTGTTGGGCGTGAATTATGTCGTGAATGATAAATTGGTTAGAGGACTTGATTATTATTCGGATACGGTTTTTGAAATTAAATCGAGTAAATTGGGGTCACAAGCGACAGTTCTAGCGGGTGGACGATATGACAGATTGCTTGAAATATTAGGAAATGCGAAAGTTCCTGGAATTGGATTTGCCGCTGGAATGGAAAGAATTGCAATGTTAATGGATGATTCTATAATTTCTGAAAATGAAGAAAAAAATTTATGTAATTTATTTCGATGACACAAAAGAATATTTTCGTGAAAAACAGTAAATGAACTTAGAAAAAAATGGCATTAAAGTAAACTTTGACTATAACGCAAAAAGTTTTTGGAGCACAAATGAAAAAGGCAAACCGTGAAAATGCTGAATATGTGTTGATTTTTAGGGGAAGAAGAGCGAGATGAAAATGTGATTACGGTTAAGAAGTTTAGTACTGGGAGAGCAGAAAAAAATATAGATTTTGAGGAAGTTTTTGGAGATTTTTGAAATAAGTTGTGAAGTTAAACTGTAGGGAAGATGAAAAAGATTGAGTTTGTGCAGCGTTGATGTAGTGATTAGTTCATGAAAAGTTTATATTCTGAGACATTGTTATCAAAACCTGCGGGACATATTGAATGTTTATTAAAACTTTGAATTTCAGAAAAGGGACAAATGGGATAGTTAAAAAGTTGAGAGTTGAATCAATGAGAAAAATATATGTGATTCGATGAAATATTTTTGAAAAAGGTAGATTTTGGAAATGAAAAAGTAGGTTTTATCGAATATGCTAAAACAGAAGGTTGGACATTATTTGCTGATGTTAGATTACCAGTATATGCAATGCAAAATAAGCAAAGGGAATGGTGATATTTACAGCTTATGTCATATGATTTAGTAAAGAGTACAAAAATATGAATTCAGAAAAGGCAGTAGAAAAAAAATGTTAAAAATGTGTATGATAAATATAAAAAAAGCAGGGGTCTCTGAAAAATAAAAATGTCGCTAGAACCAGTAATTTTGAATGGTCATAAAAGGAATGCAGTTTGTATTAACAGAATTTCAAAGGGAAAATGATGATTAAAAATGGTGTTATAGAAAGACAAACTTTTGATGAAAATAACTGTTGAAGGATTACCAAAAGATGTGATAGAAAATGCAAAAAAAATGTTGTGGAAAAAAAGTTGGAATGAAAATAAAAATAAATTGTAAATAAAAATAGATTTGTATAAATTTTATAGATAAAAATATAAAAATCATTAAATAAAGAAAGGAAAGAAAATGTATAGAGACTATAAATTAAATGAATTAAGAATGGAAAAATATTGGCGAAGAAGTGACTTTGTCAGGGATGGATTTCTAAAGTTAGAGATTTGGGACACTTTGTGTTTATTGATTTGAGGGATAGATATGGGGTTACTCAAATTTTGTTGAATGAGGAAGTTTCTGGGAGTGAGCTTTTTGAGGAAGCTAAAAAGTATAAGAATGAATGGGTTTTGAAGGTTACAGGAGTTGTGGCTGAGAGAAGTAGTAAAAATAAAAAAATATTCCAACTGGGGATATTGAAATTGAAGCGAAAAAAAATTGAGGTTTTAAGCCGTGCGAAAACAGTTACCGTTTGAAATTAGTGAAACTGGGAATCTTAGCGAAAATATGAGATTGACTTATAGATATTTGGATATTAGAAGACCGAAAATGTTGAATAATATTATTAAAAGAAACGATATGCTGTTTTCGATTAGAAAATTTATGAATGAAAATGGATTTTTAGATGTTGATACTCCGATTTTGGCAAAAGCGACACCTGAAGGTGCGAGGGATTTTATCGTGCCAAGTAGAACTAACAAAGGTGATTTTTTTATGCATTGCCACAATCACCACAATTGTTTAAGCAAATACTTATGGTTTCTGGGATTGACAAATATTATCAATTGGCAAAATGTTTTAGAGATGAAGATTTGAGAGCGGACAGACAGCCTGAATTTACTCAATTAGATGTGGAAATGTCGTTTGTTGAGCAGGAAGATGTGATTTCAATGGCTGAAGAATTAACAAAGACAGTATTTAAAGATGTTACAGGAATTGAAATTACTGAAAAATTTCCAAGAATGAGTTACGATGATGCGATGAATTTTTTTATGGTTCAGATAAGCCAGATTTGAGATTTGATATGAAATTGATTGATTTATCTGAAGAAACTGCTGATTGTGGATTTGGCGTTTTTTGAAAATGCGTTGAAAGATGGTGGGAAATGTAAAAGCGATTGTTGCACCAAATGCGGAAAAAAATTCTCGAGAAAAATACATTAAAGATTTGGAAGATTATGTGAAAAACATACTTTAAAGCAAAAAGGTTTAGCGTATATTAAAATGAATGAAAATGGAGATAAATTCTCCAATTGCGAAATTCTTCTCAGAAGAAAAAAATTGGCACAAATTATTGAAAAAAATTGGGAATTAAAAAAATAATGAAGTTGCGTTAATTTTGGCTGATAAATATAAAGTTGTGCATGATGGATTGGGAGCGTTGAGATTGAAACTGGGAGAAGAGTTGGAATTAATCGACAAAAAAATGCGTTTAAATTCTTATGGGTAGTTGATTTTTCCTATGTTTGAATGGAGTGAAGAAGAAAAATAGATATAAAGCGCAACACCATCCGTTTACTTCGATTAAGGAAGAAGATAGAAAATATCTTGATACGAATGAACTTGCAAAAAAATTAAGACAGATTCATATGATATTGTCTTAAATGGTTATGAAATCGGTGGAGGAAGTATCAGAATTCACGATGAAGATTTACAAGCGAAAGTTTTTGAAAAATTAGGATTTAGTCAAGAAGAATTAGAAGACAAATTTGGATTCTTCTTGGAAGTGTTGAAATATGGGGTTCCGCCACATGGAGGACTTGCTTACGGAATTGATAGATGGCTTATGGCAATGTTGAAGGAAGATTCAATAAAAGAAGTAATTCCGTTCCCTAAAACTAATAAAGGACAAGACTTGATGACTGGAGCACCTGCAGGAATTGAAGAACAAGTTCTTGAAGATGATTTGAGATTGAAATTGCTGGAAGTTGAAAAAGAAGATTAGTAATTAAAAAAATTTTATAATTAAAAGATTAGCAAGGGGTCTTAACCCCTTGTCAAAAAATGTAAAAAATAAAGGAGAAGTATCCAGAATGATTTTAATATTCGGAACAAAAAGAAAATTTAAAAATTTAGGAGCATTGGAAAACTGCCATTGCTCAAGATGTAATAACACATCTGACTGGAATTTTATTAAATAGTGCAAGAACACTCGCAACTTTAGGAATGAGATGAATTGCACGAAAATTTTAGTAAGCATATAGGGAAACTTGTATGTAGACACGGAGCAAAACCGTGCAACAAAGAAACTGAATTGCTGGGAACTCTTAAAGCTAGTATAACCACAACATAATACCTTCATTAAATATGGTATAAGTGTGATGGTAGCGAAAGCAGAAAAAATATACTAGATGGTGCAAGGTAAAATCCTAAACATTATGATAATAGACAATCAGCAGCTAAACCTGAAAAGGAAAGTTCAACGACTATCCCTCGTGAGGGGAGTACAATACAAGCGACTGGTATTGGAAGTGGTTTCGCCTAAGTCCTTGAAATAGGATATGGATAAGATATAGTCTGTGCTTGTTAGAGATAACAAGAAGTTCAAGGCTAATCTCCTTAATTTATTAAGGAGTATATATGCCATGAGAACTGCATAAGTAGTAGCGTACTTATGTGAACGACGCTTCCCGCTGTTGTGGGGTTTTAAAAACTTTAAAAATATTTAAAAAATATTACTTTTTAATAGATAAAATGTAGAATATACGGTATAATATCTCTGATGAAAAGGAGGTGATTATATATGTATTTAACATTAAAAACAGCAGGTAAAAACATCTTAGTAAAAAGAGTTTAGGAATTTTAAAATATTTATCTCATATAGCCAAGAACTTAACTAATGAAGCTTTATGTATAATATTAGACAATACTATTTTAATAAGAAAAAGTATTTAAGTTATAACGAAAACTATAAAATACTTAAAAAAATAGTGAGAACTATAAGAAGTTAAATTCTAATATGGCTCAACAAATTTCTAAAAAGAAGTAGACGAAGTTTTCAAATCATTTTTTTGGACTTTTTAAAACTTGCTAAGAATGGTCAATATAATAGTAAAAATAAAAATTACCTAAATTATCTTGCTAAAGATGGATTTACAACTCTTGTTATAGGTTTTGTAAGATTAAAAGATGATATGCTGATAGTTCCTTATTCAAATTCGTTTAGAAAGACTCATCAGGAAAGTTACAAATAAAAGTTGCCACCAGTATTAAAAAGCAAGAAGATAAAAAGAGATTAGAATAATACCAAAACAACATTCTAGGTACTTTGAAATTCAGTATACTTTACGAGGTAGAAAGAAGTTCAAAGGGAATTAAATAGAGAAAATGCACTAGGAATAGATTTAGGTATAGATAATCTTTTGTACTTGTGTAACTAAATAATGGAGCATCATTCATAATAGATGGTAGAAAATTAAAATCAATTAAATCAATACTATAATAAGACAAATGCAAACATTGCAAAAGCATTAAAGATAAGCAAAAGATTGAGCGGACAACATTAAGACAAAAAGCGAATAGCCAGAAAGAGAAATAATCGTATAGAAGATTATCTTTCAAAAGCAGCAAGAATAATAATAAATTATTGTCTTAATAATGATATAGGAAAAAAATGGTTCTAGGATATAATGAAGATTTTTCAAAGAAAATTCAAATATGGAAGTATAAATAATCAGAAACTTTTGTAAATATACCATATGGAAAAATTAAGAGATAAATTAATATATCTATGTAAACTATATGGAATAGAATTTAAACTGCAAGAAGAAAGTTATACATCAAAAGCAAGTTTCTTTGATGGAGATGAAATTCCAATATATGATAAAGAAAATCAAAAAGAATATATATTCAGTGGAAAAAGAATAAAAAGAGGACTATATCAAACAAGTACAGGTAAACTCATAAATGCAGATTGTAATGGAGCATTAAACATATTAAGGAAAAGTAAAGTTGTGGACTTAAGTGTCCTATACAATAGAGGTGAGCTGAACACGCCTAAAAGAATAAGGGTAGTGTAAAGCTATCAAACTTCTTAGAAAATTTTTGAATATTTTTAAAGATTTTAGAACCCTGCGACTTTAGTCGTGGGAAGTTCAGGGAATATCGTGACTGGTTTACTTTGTTTTGGATACCAGTTTTTCCAATAAGTGGTAGAAAAGAATATCTGGAATGTCCGATTTGTCGTCAGGTTTATGATGTGCCCTAAAGGATTAGTTGTTTGAATTAATGAGTTAAAAAAATAAAAATTAGAAAGATATTTTTTTGTTTTTAGATTAAAAAGTGTGAGGAAATAAATGATTTATTTTATTGGAGGGAAAAAAAGCAGAGGAATTTAAGTATTTTTGAGATTTTGGAGAAAAATACGGAAAGGAAAATGTGGGGATTAGTGAGAGTTTTTTTGATGTGGATCTAAAGGAAAATGAGCAGTTTTTTTGGAGAAAAATTAATATTAATTCGATATTTTTCAAGTCAGGAACTGGTTGTGTTAAAAAGGGCAGAAAAAAACTGAAAAAAATATTGAGGAAATCTTTGAAATACATAGCAAAATCTTGAGATAGTAAATAAAGGAAATTATTATTGATTATGACAAGGAAGATGGGAAATTTGGGGCAAAAGTTAAAAAAAGTTGCTGGGATGAGCTGGGAAAAAAATAGGAAAATGAAAGTCTTTTTGTTTCAGAAGGAGACTGAAGAGGAAATACGGGCCTATATTGTGAATGAACTAGGGAATAAATGGCAGGGATCTGGCATTGCTTCTGGAGATGATTGGAAATAATCCGTTTAAAGTTAGAAATGAAGTGGAGAAAATTAAGATTTTTTTCTGAATGGAGAAAGTTTGATATTGAAAAAAATAAAAAAATGTTGTGTCGGTTGAAAAAGGAATATCAGATTTATGAGATGACACGGAATATATTGTTGAATAATCCAGCGGATGTAATGAGATATTTGGAGCAGAAAGAAAGGAATATATGGGAATTTTGTATTCTCTTTACAGTGAACTTGAAACGATGTATAAAATAAGTTCATTGAAAAAAACGAGGAAGAAAAATTTAGTAGAAAATTATAATGCTTTCAAAATGGAATTTGAAGAAATAAAGGAAGTCTTTAAATCCAATAACCGAATTCCAAATTCTTATGTGATTTTTTTAAAAAGCTGGAACTTGAGCAAAATTATACAAATTTAAATTTAAAAAAATTAGTTTTTTTAGATGCTGGGAAATTGAAAGAGAGATAAAGACTGGTAAAATAGAGATGGAAACTGGAGTTGAAATACTAATAATGGAAATTTGCTCATTATTTAGAAAAAAATAATCTGAGAAATCGTAAAATATGGATAAATATAAATATTGAACCAAAGGTGTTTAAATAATTGATTTATAATTAGATTGCTTAAAAAGCTATTTTAACTACAACTCTATGAAAAGTATGATAGAATCTCAGCAAAAAAATTAAAGAATATGAATAAAAATTTAAAAGCAAACAGAAAAAGAGGTGTATTTCCAGTGGGAATATTAAAAAAATATGGGATATGCTGCCAGAAGGACGTCCAGTTTGTGTGCCTAAGCCTGAAGCGTGGGGAGTAAAAACAGGAGGAAGATAAGGAAAGAGATAAGAATTTAAAGAAAAAAAGATGATGTGGAAAAAGTAAAGAAATAAAAATTTATTGTGAAATTAAATTTTAATATAAACTGATTATTGTTAGAAAATAACGAAAGAGGGTGCATTTAGACGCTCTTTTTATTTTTATAGGAATTTTTATACTAAATCCCATTTAAAAAAATAGGGATAATTTTTTTATAATAAGGTTGTTTGATAATTGATTTATAATCATTCAACTAAATTATTTTTAGATATTTTGATTAATAAATATTTTTTTATAATTACTATGTTTTTTTCTTTTTGCTTTCGCAGGATTGCTAATTGCCGTAAAACCTTATTTTTGCAGTAAAGGTTTGAAAATTTAGAAGCATAAAAGCAGAAATATACAATTATAAAGAAATGTGGTATAATAACAGCAGAATACACAGTAAAATACGAAATCAATATTTAGTACCAATAACGAAAACAGTAGATGATATTTTTTTATAGTTCAAGAAATTGGAATAAACAAAAAAACTCATTATAGATGATTATATGCCAGATGAAAGTATAGATTATTTAATGATAAAAGTCTACTGCAAGTTTAATGAATAAAATTGTAAATAGATGGACGGATTCTATTAAAGGTAAAAAAATACCAGTGAACTGGGATATAAAAGATAGGTTAAAAAGAACATAAAATAGTAGACTTTACTTTATCTAAGACCGAATTTACAGCACTGGGGAATACTAGTTTATTTACTTCTTCATATGGAAAAAAATAAAAAAATTAATGGAGGATATAATGTAAATATAACAGTACTTATTCAGTATAGAGATACTTTTGATGATGTGAAAAATATTTTTGAAACTTCAGGTTCACAAAACAATCCATGAAAAAGAATTGGAAGGTGGAAACCCTTTTGGAATGGAAACACGAAAAAAAGAAATCAAGATTAATAAAACTTTAAAATCACTAAAAGAAATAGAAAATGAAGTAAAAAAAGAAAATTATCTCAAAGAAGATAGGAGTAATAGAAATGTTAAAAAATTATGCCAATAATCTTGATAATTATAATAGTGCTGTCTTTTTAAATTATTTGTAATAAATAATTTTTATGTACCTAAAGAATTTTACTGGGATAGATTTGATTTTAATTTTTAAAAAAGAGAATACTTTTTAGAATGGGAAGACGGATGTAAAATAATAGAAATAGGTAAAAAAAGGTAAATACTATTATGGTAGGGTTATTTCAGGTGGAATAACATTATATAAGCCTGGAGAGTATGATTACTCAAAAATGTGAAGATGAATATTTTTGATAGATTCTTCTAAGAGTTTGTCATTAAATTTATCATTAGATGGAGGTATTTACTATAAAAAGAAAGAAGATGTTTTAAATATTACAAAAGAGTATAAAGTAAAGAAGCTGTATGAATTTTTTTCATATTTTTCTATATTAAGGTAGTGATTATTTAATTAAAAAGGATTGATATTTTTTAAAAATAGAAATTAAAAAGTAATCGTTGTTGTAAAAGACAGTGATTATTTTTTTATATTGAATATAATTTGAATTTTTAAAACAATTTTTTTATCCAATAAATTTTATAAAAATATTTATTTATACTAAAGCCCAGTTAAAAAAAGTAGTAATAAAATTTTTAAAACAAACTTGACAGTGTTAAAGATTTGGGTGTATAATCTTTACAGTGATAAGATAATGAAAAGTTAGGGGAATTTAAATATGGAAAAAAATCTAAAAAAAGTTACCATCATGGGAAATTTACGAGAAGAATTGATTGAAAAAAAGGGATAGAGGTTATAAATGAAGCAGGAGAAGAAAAATTATCTTTAAGAAAAAGTAGCTAAAATGTGTGGAGTAAGTAATGCAGCACCGTATACATATTTTTAAGAAAAAAAGTGATTTGCTTTTACGCAATGAGCGATTATATATGGGGAATATTAGCGATGGAACTTGATAGAACGAGGAAAAAAATATGAAAAATCAAGAGGATTTATTGGTAAAATTAGGAAAAAAACGTATGTTATGTTTTTTTGTGAGAATCACAAATATTATCATTTTATGATTTCAAGAAAAAAATATGAAAAATAAATTTATTTCTCAAAGTTTTTCAAAAATAGAAAATAATAATGAAAAAGCCTTTTAGTATATTAAAAAAATCGAGGCGATAAAAAAATACTTGAAAAAAATGGGAGTGCCAAATCAGGCTATGCAAGATAAAAATTATAGCAATGTGGGCATTAGTACAGGGATTAGTAACAATAATGATTATGAATGATATAACATATTCTGAAATTTGGGAAGAAAAAAATAGAAGAGATAATAAAATCAGTTTGTATAGTAAAGTAATATTAAAAATGAAATTTTTAAAGTTGTTATGCTATATGAGTTTAAATCTTAAATAAGGTGAGAAATATGGAATTGGTTATACATGATTTAAATAATGAAAAAAATTGAAAAAAATTTGAAGTGGAAAATTGAAAAAGAAAAAAATTATAGATAAAATAAAAAGAAAGTATAAATAAAAAGAAAATAATAGCTGATGAAGATATGTTTATAATTTGTGATAATAATAAAATTAAAAAGCTGCATGGGATGCTTTTGAATGCTGGATTAAAACTCCTGGGAAATGTAAAATTAGGGATGGATATGAAAATTTAGCAAAATTATATTCAAAAGGCAGACAAAGTTGTGATTATAAGTCAATGTGTCTATGGTTCTTATAGTCCGTTTGTAAAAAAATGTGCTGGATAGGACAATTCCATATTTGTTGCCATTTTTTTAAATTTAAGAATAAGGAAATGCATCATATCGCACGAAATAAAAACGAGATTTGATTTAAATGTATATTTTTTTATGGGAGAAAATTTGACACAAAGTGAAAAAAATGGCGGCTAAAGAAATAGTAAAGGCTAATAGTGTGAATTTAAATACAAAAAAATTTTAAGGTTTCTTTTTTTAGAAGATCAGGGAGAATGATGGAATATGAAAATTACTCTAATAAATGGAAGTCCAAAAAGCAGTTAAAAAGTAATTCTGAAATATTAGGAAACTATCTTTTCGTCTTTACTTAAAGAAAATGAAATAAAAAAATATTATTCAATTTCTTTTTAAGTTAAATGATAAAAATTAAAAATGAAATCTATAATAGCGATGTTTTAATATTTCTTTTTTTCCTTTATATGTTGATGGAATTCCATCCAATCTGCTGAAAATTACTTGTAGAATTTGAGAAGGAAAAAGTTATAAAGTCTGGAAGTAAAATTTATTGTGTGGTTAATAATGGATTTTTATGAAGGAAAACAAAATCATTTAGCAATTCTGCAGATGAAGAACTGGTGAGAAGGTTCAGGCAAAAATGGGGGCAAGGAGTTGGCGTGGGTGCAGGAGAATTGTTGCCATATTTGAAAAAAATGTAAATTGGGTAAAGGACCTCTGAAAAAAATTTAGGTATAGCATTAGAAAAAGTTTTTCTGACAATATTTTTAAATTTGAAAAGTGATGAAGATATTTATATAAATCCAAATTGGCTAAGAATTTTTGTATTTTTGTACAAGGATCGATTTCTTGGATTTTAAAAAGCGAGAAAAAAAATAATTTGCGAGTAAGGGAACTTTTTAGAAAAAAATGATTAAAATTGTATAATTAGTTGTTCAAAAAAATTATATGTATAGTAAAAACTGCCTTTAAAACTGAACTCAAAAAGTTATAACTATTTTACTCAAACTCTAGTTTTTATATAATTTTTTTAACGGTTATATTTTAAATGGGATTTGAGTATATAATAAAAAAAGACTACCTTAAAAAAATGGGATAGTCTTTTTTTCATTAATCTTAAAAAAATTTTTTAAAATCAATCAGTGGCAAAAAAATTAATTTGCCAATGAATTAACTTTTTAATGTAAGTCTTGATTTTTTTCTTGATGCGGCGTTTTTTTCTTGATAACACCTTTTGTTACAGCTTTATCTAATTCTTTTGTATGCTGCGCTTAATGCTGATTTAGCTTCGTCGACATTTTTTTAGCTTCAACAGCGGCAAGCACTTTTTTTAACGAAAGTTCTAGTTCTGCTTCTGATAGCTTGGTTTCTAGCTGCATTTCTTTCACCAATGAAAACTCTTTTTAGACGCTTTTGAGTGTGCCATTTATGCTTCTCCTTTCAATGATTTCTCTTTATTTAATAAAATGCCACATAATTTAAATATGTGCAAACTACATAATATATTATCATTTTTTTCAATAAAAAAATCAAGTCGTTTTTCACTAGAATACAAAAATAATTTTTTTATTTTTTTATTTGCTTTTAACAAAAGATAGCAAGAAGTCTCCGGCTTCTAAAAGCGGGAGTAGTTCACTAAACTGCTAGTGTAAAAAAAATATAAAAATAAAAACACATAATTTCTTGAAAATTTGTGAAAAAAATTAGTATAATAAATGTAGTAAGTTAGCAAGTGAAAATTTAATATATTAATTTGAAAGGACAATAAGATGAAAAAAAGACCTGTAGTTTTAGTAATTTTAGATGGTTGGGGAATGAATCACCACGACGATCAAGTTAATGGGATTAAAATGGCAAAACCATTAAATTTTGAGAGATATAAAAAAGAATATCCTTTTACAGAACTTCGTGCTGATGGAGGACATGTTGGACTTCCAGACGGACAATTTGGAAACTCTGAAGTTGGACATACAAATATTGGAGCAGGAAGAACAGTTTTCCAAATGCTTCCAAAAATTTCAAAAGCAATTAACGATGGTTCAATTTTAGAAAACGAAGTTTTAGCAAATGTGATGGACACAACTAAAAATAATGGTAAAGCTCTTCATATCTTTAGGACTTGCATCTGATGGTGGAGTTCACTGCCACATTGACCATATTATTGGATTAGTTGACATGGCAGCTAAAAAGGGACTTACAGAAGTTTATGTTCACCCTATTACAGATGGAAGGGATACAGCGCCTGAAAGCGGAGTAAATTATTTGGCTCAGTTGCAAGAAGGCTTGGATAAAATTGGCGTTGGAAAAATCGCAACTGTAATTGGAAGATATTATGGAATGGACAGAGATAACAACTGGGACAGAGAAAAATTAGCTTACGATGCGTTGACTAGCGGAGATGGAGAAGTTTACCCAACTGCTGATGAAGCAATCAAAGCGTCTTATGCAAAAGGTGTAACTGATGAATTTGTAGTTCCTGTTAAAATTGGTTCAAAAGACAATGGATTAATCAAAGATGGAGATGGAGTAATTTTTGCAAACTTCAGACCAGATAGAGCAAGACAGCTTACAAGAATGTTTGTTGATCCAGAATTTAAAGGATTTGACAGAAAAGTTTATCCTAAAGTAAACTTTGTTACAATGGCTCAATATGATGCGTCATTTGATTCGCCAATCGCTTTCCCACCTGAAAAAATAGTAAACTGCTTTGGGGAAGTTGTTTCAAAAGCTGGATTAATTCAAGTAAGAACAGCAGAAACTGAAAAATATGCACATGTTACATTCTTCTTCAACGGTGGAAAAGAAGAACCTTATCCAGGAGAAATCAGATTGCTTTCTGATTCACCAAAAGTTGCAACTTATGACTTGCAGCCAGAAATGAGCGCTTACAAAGTAAAAGACAGATTAATCGAAGAATTAAATACAGGAAAAGTTGATACAGTTATCTTAAACTTTGCAAATCCTGACATGGTTGGACATACAGGAAATGTACAGGCAGTAATTGAAGCTTTGTCAGCTGTGGATAATTGCTTTAGGACAAATTGTAAGAAAAGTGCTAGAAATGGACGGAGCATTATTTATAACTGCAGATCACGGAAATGCTGATTTATTAGTAAATCCAGAAACAGGAGAACCTCATACAGCTCACACTGTAAACCCTGTTCCATTCATCTTCATTTCAAAACGACATGAAAGATGCTAAATTAAGAAAAGGTGGAAAAATTAGCTGATATTGCACCTACAATGTTAGAACTTTTAGGATTGGAAAAAAACCTGCTGAAATGGATGGAAGCAGTTTGATAGAAAAAAATAATTTTTCTCATATTTTGATTAAATCTCGCTCATAAAAATCTCTAAATAATATATTTGGAGGGATTTTTTTATTAATTTTATAATTAAAAAAATAATGCAATTAATAAATAAGGCTTAATAAAAATATTATAAATAAATATATTGTAATGAAAATAAAAAAAATGATATAATGTAATAAGTTCAGATTAAAAGTATATTCAAATTGTAATTTATACAAAAAAATAATAAAAAAATATGGAGTTTTGCAGGTTGATTATGGTTTTTATGAAATAGGTTTTGTTATAAAAAAATTAAAATTATAAAAAAATTAGGATACTATAAAAAGCAATAAAGATTGAATAATAATCGTAATATTTGCAGAAGAATGGAAAAAAACAGGGAAATTAAGCGTAAAAAAATACAGTGTTTATTGAATTTTTAGGCTTTTTATAAATAACTAATTAAAAATAAAAAGGAGAAGTTTATGAGTAACAATTTAAGACAGGCAAAGAAAAGATCTAAAAAGCATTTGCCAAAAGAGCAAAAGATGTAAAATATACAGAATCATTGCTGTTTTCATACTTGATAACGGGAATGATAACTTTTTCAATTGGGTTAAATACATCTTCAAACGTGCTTTATGAGCGATTAAATAAAGAGCTGGTAATGTCGGCAGATAAGACACGTACTGCGATTAAGAAAAAGAAAAAGGCAAACGAAGAGGCGATAGAAGACTTGAACTTGGAATTAATCCAGTTAATGGAACAAGGAGATCAGGTCGTAAAATCTCCATGGCAATCATGGCAATTCGGTGCCAATACCTTTATATCAAGCAATAACGGTACTTATAAAGGAAGAGGCGACAAAGCTGAGAAATATTCGTTTAACAGCATTTATAACCGTGGAAACTGGGCAGATACTGGGATTTTGTCAAACAGAAGAAAAAGTTACATGACTTCTTCACTTAGCACTTCCACAATAGGAAAGCAGTCTTACGGATTAGCTTCATTGCTTCATGTTCAAGAGCCAGAAGTGGAAATCCAGATAATGGCAAACGTACGTCCAAAATCAGTATCAAAAGAGGAAATTGCAATAAATCCAAAAATTGATATGCCAAGGGAAGTTGTACGTCCGAATATTAATTTGAAGGTGACTGAGCCAATAAAAGCGCCTAAAATAGACCTTCCAACATTAAATCCTATAAGCATAAAAGTGCCAGAAACACCAAATCCAGGTGAAGTATCATCAGTAGAAGCACCTTCAATTTCAATAACTCTAGGAGCACCAGATATAGGGGTAGAGATAAATCCTCCAAGTCCAAAGTTGACAATTAAAGCACCGACACCAGAAGTAAATACATTGACAATTACACCTCCAGAAGTTTCTGAAGTTAGTGCAGTTAATGTGACTAAGCCAGAAGCAGTAACAGTTAGTGCACCACAATTTGAGGAAGTAAAAGCAGTTGATTTTACAATTGGAACTGCACAATTAAGCACTGTTTATAATTTTCAAAGTAATAATAGTGGTTCACCATCTATGTATAATTTAAGTTCTGGAACTCAAGTTAACGTAGATGCGGCTCGTAGGTACGTATCAACTTGGGGATATGTATCTAATCTTGGAAATGTTAATCTTAATATAAACGTAAATGACACTAACAATAGAGCATTTGATATAGACGAGGGTGTAGATGCTTCGAATTTAGATCCTTTCACATTTACTGGAACAATAAATTTGAATAAGAGTAAAAAAATGTTGGAATAGATGTTCAAGGAACTCATACTCCGTATTCAGGACAAGGTATAAAACGGTTCTTTTTAATACTATAGATAAAGTTGCAAAATATAAAAATCATAAATAGAGGAACTATAATTGGAACAGCTAAAGATGGTGCTACTACAATTGAAAATCAAGTTGGTTTTTGGTTTTTAATAACTATGATACATCAAGTAATAACACAAGGAATGAATTGCAAAAATTATGGAACTGTAAAGTTAAATTCTATTAAAAGTGCAGGTATGCAACTTAGACCAGAAAATGCAAATGGTGAGAGTAATACTAACCAAAAAAACGTGGACTGAATATGATGGCTGGAATAAATGAACGAGATGGTAAAAATAGAATTAAATGGATATGGAAGTTATGGTTTGACAACTGTAAGGAATAAGAATCAAGCAAATGATATTATTTATAATACATATTCTGCAAATGGTGATTCTGGTACAGTAGTTACAGAAGGTGGTAAATTTGCAAGTACAAAAGATTCTGATTATATGAGTAAAATGGAAAATCAAGGAACAATAGATATAAATAGTGATTCTTCAATAGGGATTGGATTGCTTCATAGTATACAAGGTGTTTACAACAGTGGATCAATAAATATTGGAAAGAAAGATCCAACTAACGAAGTTAATAGTGATAGTGCTTCTGGTGTATCAAATAAAGTAGATGGAGCAGTTGGGGTTTATGCAGAAGTTCAGACAACACCAGTAGATGTGAATGAATATGATGATTATGCAAGAAAGAATGATACAGGAAGTTTAGTTGGAACTTATGGAATTGATTTAGGTGGAAATGTTAATATTGGGAAATATGCTACGAAAAGTGCTGGGGCTAGAATCCAAAAAAAAGGATCAGTAACTGTAAAAGGAAATATTACAATAGAAAATGGAGCTGAGCAAAATTATGGTGCTGTAGTTGATGGAGAAGACTATACAAGAACTGCTAGAACCGGTGGAACGGGAACAGTACAAAATAAAATTGGACGAATTGATGTTACAAGTGCAGGGAATATAACTGTAAAAGGAAACAATTCGCTTGGATATGTTCTACTTAAAGGAGCAGGTTCTAATGCAGGGAATATAACTGTAAATTCAGATAATTCATTAGGATTTTATGGAAATAAAGGACAATTTGACAATTCAGGAAATATAACAACTACTGGGGAAGGAAGTCATGCTGTTGTTTTACAAAATAAAGGAAGCTGAGCAACAGGTGCAGCAAAAACTTTAACATTTGATAATACAGGAAATATAACTGTAAATACAGCTGGAACAGTTGGAATTTATGCTCAGGATGGTTCACAATTTTCTCATACTGGAAGCGGAAAGAAAATAACAGCAGGAAGTGGGGCAGTTGGAATTTATACTATTGGTTCAGGAACAAGTGGAACTGTTTCATCTGAAATTGAAGTGCAAGGTTCTACTTCCAATAAAACAGGTATTGGAGTATATTCTGATGGTAATTCTGTAACAACATTTAATACTGGTGCAAAAATTAACTTTTAGGAGAAGGAACAGTTGGGCTTTTATTCTGCTAAAAAAATAATAAATTTTGAAACAACATTTGCAATAAATGGATTAGATACAGAAATTGGTAAAAAAAATCTGTACTTGCTTATTTTTGGAGGTGCAGGAACTTCAACAGAAAATACTGTAAATATAACTAAAAATACATTACAGCATTTGAATATTACAAAAATGGGAGAAAAAAATCTGCTTTATTTTTATGGTGCATCTGGAAGTACAGTAAATATTGCTGATAATGTAACAATTGCTGGTGCAACTGGTTCAACTATTGATGATTCGGCTCAAGTTTTGGTAACGGATGGAGGAAATGCGAATATTAATTCTGGAAAAACTTTGACTTCTAAGTTGAAAAACTACGATTTCAGGATTAAACGGAGCTACTGTAACAAATGAAGGTACACTTGCATTGACTGGAAAAGATGGGGCTGTAGGGATTTATTCAAATGCTTCTACAGTAAAAAATAAAAAGATAATAACAACTGCTAATGCTGATTCAGTTGCAATTTATGGGAAAGAAGGCTCAACATTAACAAACGAAAGTACAGGAGAAATAACAACATCTGGAAATTCATCAGTTGGAATGCTTGCAGATAACAGTACAGTTACAAATGAAGCAGGTGGAAAAATAACAACTTCTGGAACTGGATCAGCAGGAATTTATGGTACAAATAATTCGACAATTAAAAATGCAGGAGCTATAACTACTGAAGAGACAGGATCAGCAGGAATTTATGCAAATGAAAGTAATGCTACAAATGAATCAACTGGAACAATAACTTCTAAGAAAGGTAGTTCGGCAGGGATTTATGCAATTTCTACAAGTGCCAAAAATACTAAAAATAAGGGTACTATAGAAGTAGGATTAGCAGGATCACCAGAAATTAATGGAGTTGGAATTTATGCTGAAGGTCATCAAAACGTAGAAAATACTGGGAAATATAAATATTCGTATAGAAAAATTCAATTGGAATTTATGGTAGAAGGAGACAGATGTTTGCAAATTGAAAAATAAAGAAAGAATATAACTCAGATGCTTCGGCTTTCAGATGCAATAGGAATAATGGCTGATAAAGGTTAAAAAGGTAACTAACTCATCAGGTGCAGAGATAGAAATTACAAGGAAAAAGATTCGGTAGGAGTTTATGGTATAAAATGAATCTGAAATTGAAAAATAGTGGAAGTATTTTAATTACAAGCACAGATAATGATTCAAAAATCAGTTGGAATTTTAGCAGATAAAGGGACTGCTACTAATAAAGGAACAATTAAAGTTGCTGGTGGAAAAATCAGCAGGAATGCTTGGATTAAATGGAGCAACTATTACAAATGATGCTACAACTGGAGTAATTACGATAACTGGAGATGCCTCAGCAGGAATGTATGTAGAAAATTCATTGCCTTCAAATGCTGGAACTATTAATATTGAAAGTAATAAATCAGCAGGAATTTTTGCTAAAATTACAGATGTCGCTACTCGTAATATTGAAAATACAGGGACTATTAAATTAGGAGGAACTAGCTAAAACTAAATCAGTTGGAATGTATGCTGAAATTGGAAGTACAGCGACTGGAACTACAACATTGGATAATAAGAACCAGATAACTGTGGATCAGGAAAAATCAGTTGGAATGTTTGTAAAAAATGGAACTAATGATAAAACTAAGGGAAAAGCTGTAAATAATGCTACAACAGGTAAAATTGATTTGAAATGCAAAAGAGACAGTAGGAATTTATGCATATAATGCTGAAGGAGTAAATGATAATGTAATAAATGTTACAAAAGAAAATTCAGCAGGGATGTATGGAAGCACAGATTCTCATATAACTAATAATAAAGAAATAAATGTATCACATGAAAAATCAGCAGGAATGTATGCTCTAGATTCAAATGCTACAAACACAGCAACTGGAACAATAACATTGACAGGTTCTACTACGGCGGCTGATGGTTCGGCAGGAATGTATGGGAAATTAACTAGCAATGCCACAACAGTAGACTATACAATATTAAACCAAGGTAAAATACAGCTACATCTGTTACGAAAAATGTTGGGAATTTATGGAACAACAGGAGCAAAGTGTAAGTAAAAAATTGACTTTACAAAATGAGAAGGAAATAAATATTGCTAGTGGAAGCAAACAGTCAGTAGGGATTTTTGCAAAAAATGATGTTTCAAATGATAAGGATAAATTAGTGGCAATTAATACATCTAGTGGAACAATTGTTGCAGATTCAGAAAAAGTCAATTGGGAATTTCAGCAGAGAAAGGTACAGTTGACAATAGCGGAACAATTACGATGAAAAAAAGGCAGAATCAGCAGGAATTTATGGTAAATCTGGATCTAAAGTCACTAATAATCTTAAAATAGAAATGAAAGAAAATCAATCAGCAGGAATTTATCTTGAAAAATAGTGATGCAGAAAATGCAACAAATGGAACAATTACTGTAGATAAGGGAGCTTCTGCAGGAATTTACGGTAAATTTACAAGTGATGCAACTGCTGATAATACGATAGTAAATAACGGAACAATTACTTTGGCTGATACAACTACAGAAAATAAGAGTGCAGGAATTTATGGAGAATTGGCATCAAATGCATCTAAAAAAATTGATTATATCTAATAATAAAAAGATAGATGTTAATATGGAAAAAAATCTGTTGGAATATATGCTTTAAATGGAACAAGTGACAGAGCAAATTTGACTGCAGAAAATAATGCAAGTGATGGTAAAATTAATGTAAATTCTAAAAATTCAGTTGGAATGCTTTGTAATAATTCAGTAGCAAATAACAAAAATAAAATAAAAGTAAATAATGAAAAAGCTGCTGGAATGTATGGAGAAAATGGTTCGCTAGTAACTAACACAAGTACTGGGGAAATTGAGATTACAGCTGATGGTAAAAATGCAATGGGAATTTATGTGACAGGAAAAAATACAGCTACAGGAAAAGTTACAGAAGGTGTAAATGATGGAACTATTAATATAAATGGTAAAGAAGGCATAGGAATGCTTGCAACTGCTAAAGGTAAAGTAACAAATAATAAGAAATTAATGGTTCTAGTTTAGTTGAAGGTATAATCGGAATGTATGGTTCAGATGATGGAACTAAAGTTGAAAATGCAAGTGCAGGAAAAATTGAGCTGGCTGGTAAAAAATCAACAGGAATGTTTGCTAAGGATGATGCTGTTGCAGAAAATTCTGGAAATATAAAATTAACTTCTACTTCTAAAAATTCAGTTGGAATGTTTGGATCATCAAGTGGAGCTGGTAAAAAAATTAATTTGACAAATAAAAATGGTGGTACTATTGATATAGAATCTGAAAGTTCTACTGGAATGTTTACAAAAAAATTCTGGAAATTTAACAGATTCAATTATAAAGAATGAAGGAACTATAAATCAAAAGGCAAAAAATACGGTTGGAATTTACACACCAAAATCTGATATTCAAAAAGTTGGAAAAATAAACTTGACTGATGATGCTGAGTCTTCTGTTGCTGTATATTTATCAAATACTGCAAAAGCAGATACTTCAACAGGAGAAATTGATTTAAATAGTAAGTCTCAAAATCAGGTTGCTTATTATGTAAAAGGTACTTCTACTGAACCAACTGGAGCATTGTATGGTGGAAATATTGGTAAGGTAAAAGGATACGGAGTTGGAGTTTATCTTGACGGAGGAACATTGGATTCAAACTCGTCGGCATTGGATTATACTGCAAATGGAGAAAATGGAAATGGATTAATTGGACTTCTGATGAAAAATGATGCTAATATTTCAGCTTATACTGGAGGAATAAAAGTTGGAGATTCTGCATTAGGCGGTAATTCAGGAGACTTTTATGCAATTGGAATTTATACTGATGGACAAGGAATTCCTGGAACTCCTGCTACTCAAACAACTCCTAGGGTTTTAGGAACTCCAAAAACAATATCGACTGCTATCACAACAGGAGCAAATGGAGTTGGATTATTTGCTGAAAATTCAAGTAATATCACTTACACAGGTACTATGAATATTGGAGATAATAAAGTAGCTGGAACTGGTATCTATGTTGGAAATGGTGGAACAAAAGCATCAGAAGTAACAATCGCAAGTGGTGCAACAATTAATTTGAAAGGATCAAATGGAGTTGGGGCAATTGTAACAACTGGTGCAACTGTTGATTTTCAAAGTGGAGCAAAAATTGAATTTGGCGGAGATGGAGTCGGTATCTTTGCTCAAAAAGGTGGACACATTATTGACAATGGTGGAACATTAGTTACTAATAAGCATTCTGTAGAAAGAACACGGGTTACTGAAGGAAGTTCTGAAACTGCACATGATTTGACAGTTGCAATTGGAAATGCTCTTGATACTGGAAATATTCTTTCACATGTTATAAATGGGGAAGCTATTATACAAACAGGAGTTACAGTTGAAGCAAAACCATCAACTGAAAATATCATTGGACTTATGGCAGATGGTAATAGTAATCCTGGATTGCCTTGGGTTGGAACATCTGGATATGATGCTGAAAATAGAGGAAAATTAGACTTATCAAATGCCGAAACAAGTACAGCGATGTATCTTGATTCTTCAAGAGGACTTAATTCAAAAGATATTCTTGTAGGAAATAAATCAACTGGAATTTATGGAATTTACAGGGATTCAACACCAATTTACAGTGGTGCACCAGCAGGAAACTGTAAATACAGGGACAATTACAACGACAGCAGGATCTAAGATAAAGATTGGAAATGAGTCATCGGCTATTTACTCAATTGGATTTGACAAAGTTGAAAATAAAGGAATCATAACTGGTGGAGATAAGTCAGTTGGAATTTATGCAAAAAATACAGCAGCAAGCAGCAAAAATATAAATGTGGCAAATGAAGGAGATATTACATTAGGAAAAGGTTCTGCGGGAATTTATATCGCACCTGAAACTTCAAATAATCCAAATGCAACGGTTACAAATAGTGGAAATATTGTGATCGGAGATTCGACGTTAGATGCTAGCGGAAATGTTGATTCTACTTCTGTTGGAATATTTGTAAAAAATAAAACGAATTTGACTACTACTGGAGATGTAACTGTTGGAAATAGAGGGTTTGCACTTTATGGAAATGATTCAACATTGACAGTAAATGGTGGAAATTATAACTTTTGCAAATAGTGGAAGCTTTGGCATATTTGGAAAATAATGCTGTGTTAAATTATAATAATGCTGGAACATTGACAACTTCTTCAGAGCCAATGTTATACATTATTAACAGTAAAGCTCATATGAATAATAATGATATTGTAGTGTCTGCAGGTGGAACTGGAGTTTATATGAATGGAACATCTACATTCAGCGGATGGAATAATATGACATTGAATAATGGTTCTACTGGAATTTATGTGGATAAATCTAGCGCTGTAATAGATGGTAACAAGATAACAGGTGTATCTAATAAGGCAAAAGGTATTGTTGCGATAGATTCTAATGTTACAAATAAAGCGAATATGGAATTTAGCAGTGATGATTCAATTGGAATTTTCTCTCAAAATAAATCAGGTGCAGCAAAAGCGATTGTAAATAGCGGAAATATTGATATTACTGGAAAACGTTCAATTGCAGCATATTTGGAAGGGACATCGGATCAGACATTTGAAAATAGTGGAATAATAAATGTTGATAGAACTGCAACTTCTGTTAAAAATGATTCTACAGTTGGAATTTATGCTCAAAACAGTCTCAACAATTAATGTTAAGAATAGTGGAACAATTAATGTTGGAGAGTCTTCATTTGGAATTTATTCACTTAGTGAAAATGGAAAAGTGGAAACTGCAGGAAGTTCTGTGATTAATGTTGCAGATAAGGCAATCGGAATTTATAAAAAAGGTGGAGTTGCTAATGTTGGCGGTGTAATTAATGTTGCTAACCATACTGCTACGGATGCAAATAGTGAGCCTGTGGGAGTTTATGGATCTAATGGAATTACAATTACAGACACTACTTCAAGCTTTAATGTTGGAGATAAGTCTTATGGTGTAATTTTGGCAAATCCAGGATTGAGTAAGACAAATGTTTATTCAAATTCATCTTCATCAAATGTGAATTTAGGAAATGAATCAACATTCATTTATACAGAAGGTTCATCGAAAGTTACAAATAATGCGACAATTACATCTGGAACAAATGGTAAGATTATTGCCATTTACGGAAAAGATGGAGCAGATATTGTAAATAATGGAATAATTGACTTGTCACATGGAACTGGAAATCAAGGTATTCTTGTTACAGGGGCCTCTAATGCAGTAAACAGGGGAGTAATTAAAATTGGAAAGACAGACAAGTCTGATCCGAATAATATAATTTATGGAATTGGAATGGCAGCTGTAGGCGGAGCAAATATTTCAAATGAAAGGGATATTTATGTAACAGAAAACTTGGGTATCGGAATGTATGGAGATGACAGGGGAACAACACTGAGAAACTCTGGAAACATTTATTTGGATTCATCAAATGCATCGGCTTCTAATAAAGTTCAGACAATGATGGGAGTATTTGTAAATAATGGAGCAAAATTTGTAAATACAGGTAATATTACTACAACAGGTTCTTATCACGGAAATGACAACGTTCAGGGACTTGTAGGAGTTGCTGTATTAAATGGAAGTACACTTGAAAATTACGGTAAAATAGATATTGATGCAGACAGCAGCTATGGTGTGTTAATTAAAGGGACTTCAAGTAATAAATCTATAATTAAGAACTATGGAGAAATCAATATAAGTGGACTGAAATCTTATGGAGTCAGATATGATGCAGATTCTCAAGGAGTGTCAGGCGACTTGCCGATAGGAACTGATGCAACTCCAGGAAATGTATTGCCGGCATTGAGTTCAGGAAATGGAAGAATTGCTTCTGCAAATGGGGCACAGGATTATTATGTCTCAAAAGATCCAAGCAAAACCCTTGGAGGAGTAGGAATTGTTCAGCTGCCAAACGGAAGATTGGCAATCCAAAGAAATGGAGTAATATTAAATGACAGCCAAGTTCAGACAATAAATTATTCTGCACCTAATGTAAACTATGCATTCTCGAACTTTGGAGTTTATGTGATACATTGGGAAAGAACACGTCCAATTAACGTAAATGGAGCAACTTCACTTGGAATTAACAGTGATTTATTAATCGGAACAGAATTTTCAGTGCTTACAAATTCTAAGAATGTAATTATTGGAAAACAAATATTGCAGCCGTTCCTGAATCAGATAAATGCTGGAATATTCAACTTTACTCCATATTCTGCTTCGTTAACTTGGATGGCAACGCCTGAAGTAGATCCGGCAACACAGCAGATTACACGTGTTCTTATGACAAAGATTCCTTATACGGCATTTGTTTTGCCAACCTCAAATGAATTTAACTTTACTGACGGACTGGAACAAAGATATGATGTAAATAGCCTTGACTCAAGGGAAAAAACATTATTTAACAAGTTGAATACTATTGGAAATAGTGAAGAAACTTTACTTGTTCAAGCAATTGATGAAATGATGGGACATCAATATGCAAATGTTCAGCAAAGAATTTTTGAAACTGGTAATTTATTAAATAAAGAATTTGGATATTTGAGAAACGAATGGGAAACAAAATCTAAAGATTCAAACAAAATAAAAGTATTTGGAATGAAAGGCAACTACAAGACAGATACTGCTGGAATCATTGATTATACAAATAAAGCTTATGGATTTGCATATTTAAATGAAAATGAAACTATAAAACTGGGAGAATCTTCAGGATGGTATGCAGGAGCAGTTAAGAACAAATTTGACTTTAGCGACATAGGAGGTTCAAAAGAGGAACAAACTATGGTAAAAGCTGGAGTGTATAAATCAAAACCGCTTGGAAGAGATCATAATAACGGTCTAAATTGGACTGTTGCGGCTGAAGGATTTGTAGGAACTGGTGATATGGATAGAAAATTCCTTGTTGTTGATGATATATTTGAAGCGAAGTCACAATACCGTACATACGGGACTTGGACTTAGAAATGAGCTTAGAAAGAATATCAGAACAAGTGAAAGAACAAGCATTTCACCTTATGGAAGCTTGAGAATGGAATATGGAAGATTTGGTGGAATAAAAGAAGACAACGGACAAATGCGTCTTGAAGTTAAGTCAAATGACTATTATTCTATAAAGCCTGAAGTTGGAGTAGAATTTAAATACAGACAGCCAATGGCAGTCAGAACAACTTTCATTGCAAAATTAGGACTTGCTTATGAAAATGAACTTGGAAAAGTTGGAGATGTAAATAATAAGGCAAGAGTTCGTTATACAACGGCTGACTGGTTTAATATAAGAGGTGAAAAGGATGACAGACGTGGAAACGGAAAAGTTGATTTGAACCTTGGAATTGAAAACACAAGATTTGGCGTAACTGTAAATGCAGGCTATGATACAAAAGGTGAAAATGTAAGAGGTGGAATCGGATTTAGAGCGATTTACTAATTTTGATTATTATTTAACTGTATTTTTATTTAAGAAGGGGTTTTTTCCCTTTCTTTTTTGTTTTTATACTATTTAATATTTAAATAGCAGATCTCGTTATGAATTTCTTTTAAAAAAATTAAGTATTGTTGCTAGAAAATAAATAAAACATAATATACTCAAACCTATTCAAAATTAAACTATTAAAGATCATATAAATTAGGGTTCGAGTAAAATAGTCATAATTTTTTTAAGTTTAGTTTTTAAAGCAGTTTTTACTATATTAAATAATAAAAAAATTTTAGTATGGGAAAAAGCCTTTTAAATATATTTGTTATATTAGGTGATTTTTAGAAAAATAATGTGATATACTAAATTGAAGAATATTAAATAAGTTATTATATTTTTTTATTTAATAAAATATAAATAATAGCAAAAAAACAATTAAATAAAAATCTTGTTTATTTTTTTAAACGGATTTGATATAAAAATAGTTTTACTGTAAGATGGAGGCACATAAAAAAATGACTGAAGAAATGATAAAGAATCTTGTCGAATCTGCTAAAAATGGAATATGTTCGCAATGAGATTCGATATCTTTTGAACGGATCGATAGAAAAAGTCGTAAATATTCACAAGAGAGATTTACACTATATTAATGATCTTGAGATGAAGGAATTTATGGAAAAGGATGAATTTTTTTGGAAAGTGAAGCAGGAGAAATAATTATTAGATATTTTAAATATATGTATGAACATTTTCCTGATGAATTGTTACCAGTTTACAAATTTTCCATTAAAATACAAAATTTATAAAATTTTAGGCTTTTTCCTGTGAATTTGTAAAAAGAGATTTTGAAAAATAATTCAGAAATTAAAAGCAAGGAAATTTTTTTGGAATAACTGTAAATATTTTTCTTGATTATTTTTGGAGATTTGGCAGATGAATATATTCAAAAATTATAAAATGTATTCAAATAACTTTTTGATGAAATTAGGAGTATTAATAATCGTTAAAAAAATGTTGAGGCTATAAATAAGGGTGAAGAAAAAAAGCGAAGAGGAAATAGAAGCGCTGGATAATATTTTTTTACAGGCTATATTATGAGTAAAATTAATAAAACTGGCATAAATGAAATTTTTGAGAAATATTTGGATAGCGGAAATTTCAGAAGACATTTTGAAAGTATGGAAATGCTTGAATTTGGAGAAGGAGAAAATATCTTGAAAAAAAGATTTTATGAGATTATAATAGAAAAATAGCAAAATTTCAGATGTTATTACTGAAGGAATCAAATTATTTGTCATGTTTTTCAGGGATAGAATTTTCACCGACAAATAATAATTACAGCTATCGTAATAGAATGTTCAGAAAAAAATAACGGAAAAATTTTGAGAAATATGATTTTTTTCTCAAGGACAGAAAAATTTATCTTCTTGTAAATTATGGATCTAATACTGTTTTTTTGAAAAATCTTAGAAATTCTGAGATAATGTATAAGTTGTTTCAAGATACAATTAAGGAGAATTTAGAGAATACAAAGGAAATTTTATATTATAATTTAAATGAAAACAGATTGAATATTCGTTTTTATTACATTTTTTTCATAAGAGAAAAACTTGATTGGTGAAGATGAGAAAAATGAATTGCTAAGAAAAATCTGAAAATATACTGGTTAACCGTCTGAAAAGACTGTTTGAAATGAAAGCATGGAATGGAATCCGCCAAGTTTCAGAAACTTGGATTTTTTTACAAAAAAATGATATTAATTGGGAGGACATTTCTGTAAGTTGCCAAGGAAAACAAGGCGGCAATTATTTTTAAATAAAAAGAGCAAAAATAATATTTTTCACTTTTTAAAATATTCAAATATGTATCAAAAGATTTTTTTCAGCTTTTTGACAAGATGTGTGAAAAAGAGTAAATATATTTAAGGATATTTTTTTATTAAATATAGCATAGTTTATGGAATGAATGATCTAAAAACAAGTAATGGATGAATTGTGGGTTTACACTGCCAATCAGCTTTATTAATGAAAAATATTTTGAATATATTGAGAAAAACAGGGATAATAATGAAAAATAATAAAATTTGGATTGAATTTTTTTACATGAACATGAAAAAGAATTGTATGAAAGTTTTTAAAAATGATGAGATACCAGGCAAGATTATTGAAAAGTATGTAAATATTCTATATTCAGAGAATAACGGGTTTGATTATGCGCAGCTGCCTGAGTTATTGATGAAGTCTGATAAAACTGTAAGAGATAAAATTAAAGAAATCTTGAAAAATCAAATGGATAATGAAGAAGTGAGACTTAAAATAGAAAAAATTTCTAAAAGTCAAATTGACTCTGTTGAGCATGTTGCCGGTAATCTTATTAAGCACTGGAAAAATATTAAGGCTCAGGAGGGAATAGAAGGTCTTGAAGATGCAAAGGACATTATTAAGTATGCAGATAGTCTGTGTCTTGAAAAACATGAGGAAAATGCAGTATTTAGTACAGAAGTTGACTATAACTCGATAAGAGTGAAGGATGAAGACAGGAGAATGCCATCTAGCTTGATGAAGTATTATATTTCAGAATACATATTGTCAAAGGATATAAAAAGCCTCGATATTTGCAATAAAATTGAGGAAGTGGCGCAAAAGGAAGATTTAAGAAAATTTATAGAAAAAATATTTGAAAGATGGAAGGTTCATAAATTTAATCCTAAGTATAAAAATCTTTTTGTACCGTTAATAAGAACTGCGAGCCTGGAACAGATATATGAGATGATAAATATAGTTGATATGCTTGTAAGCGAGTATAATAAAATTGCGCTTGCCGCTTATGGAATAAGAGTTTTGACCTTGCGAAAGGAAGTTAAGGAAATAGGGATACTTCTAAACGGGTTTAGTTTAAATTATAAGGACAAGAGAATTAGAATTGCCGCAGATGAGGCGTTAGGCATGATTGCAGAAAGAGAAGGGATTTCCAGAGATGAACTAAATGATATTTTAGTTCCAGATTTTGGCTTTGGAATGGACAGGACAAAAATTTTTAATTATGGGGAAAAGAAAATAAAGGCAGTGCTTGAAATTGAAGAGGAGCCTCAAAAAATTCTTCTCTGTGATGAAGCCGGGAGAACTATGAGAAGTTTTCCAAGAACAAATAAAAAAAGAAACAGCAGCAATGGTGAACTTGAAAAATGTAAGAAAGAGTTAAAATATATAAAGAAACAATTAAGGGCAATATCATTAGTTCAAAATGACAGTTTACTAAAATATTTTTTTACTCAAAGAAGATGGGAAACTGAAAAATGGCAGGAAGTCTTTGTAAAAAATCCTGTTATGCAGAAATATGCAATACTGCTTATCTGGAAGGAAATTGACAGTGAGAATAAAATAATAAATACATTTAGATATACGGAAAACGGAACTTTTGAGACAATTAACGGAAAAGAATATAAATTAAGCGAAGGCACTTATGTAAATCTTTTATATTTTTCCTGAAATACCTGATGATGAACAGGAATACTGGAAAAAAATATTTTAAGAAGAATAAATATTCTCAGCCAATAAAACAAGTAGACATGCCAGTTTGTAAATTGACGGAAAAAAATCAGGAAAAATATAGAAATTATAGATTATAATGGAAAGGAATTCAGCATAAAAAGAATTACGAAAACAAAATTTAAAACTGAACTTTGAAATGAGCTATGGAAATGATGGATTAATATATGGAACTCATTATTATGATAAAAAAATGCAAATATAAAAAAATTGTTATTATGACAGATTCATTTTTCTCCAAAAAGAATATGCAAAAAAATATCAAAGATAGACAAGATATTATTTTTTTAAAGGTAATGTTTCAATTCAATATGAGAATATTTCAGAAGGTATTCAAAAATCAGAGCATAGAACCTTTAAAATTAAAGGAAATTCCTGATCGTATATTAAGTTTAGCATGTTATATGGCTGAAATTCTATAATTCAGATTAAAAAAAGTATTAAGGAGAAGAAAATTGACTAATAAAAAAAAGATAATATTATTTTTTTAGGAGCAGTTTCATTAGTTGCTTTTTGGAAATTATAGACAATTTATAGATAATAATAAAGGTAAAACTACGGTAGAGGGAAAGGCTAGTGAAAAAGCCACTTTGTCAGCAGGCAGAAATTCAAAAGAAAGTAAAGCGAGTGAAAAGGCGACATCATCTAAAGGAGGAAAAACTGTCGAAAAAACTGTTCCGCCAGCTAAAAATAATCAAAATAAGGCAAATCCTGAAGATAAGAAACCAGTGGCAGAAGCAAAATCTGTTCAGCAGACAAATAAGCCAGTAAATAATGCACCGCAAAAAAACTTTCAAATGAAACAGGAAATAAAAAGGCTGACAATAGTCAGAATAAAAAAAATAATCCTGAAAATACAAAAAAAATACAGCAAAATGAAGAAGGGCAACTGAAGATTGATAAAAATAAAGATGTTGAAAGTCAGTTTAAATTAAATACGCCAAATAAAGGTAAAGAAAGTGAAAAATACTAGTTCATCAAGTGGAAAAATAGGTAAAAAAATATGATGTATAAGGTTCAAGTGCGTTTTTTTATTTCATTCAGATATAAAAAAATAAAAAAATACCTGAAATTTATGATGATTCAGTTTTTGATGATTTGTTTGGAATTTTGGAAGAGGTGAATAAAAGGTATAATTCCTACTCAGAAAAATTCATATATTGATAAAATTAATAAAAAAATAGCGGGCATTTTGTAAAAAGTTGATATTGAAACTGTTGAGATTTTTAAGAAAAAGTTATTCATTTGTCAAAAATTATTGGTGGAGAATATGATATTACAATAATGCCTCTCATAAGACTTTTGGGGATTTTATAAACAAAAATCCTGTTTTGCCATGTTTTGAAAAAAATAAAAAAAGTAAAAAAAGACTTGTGGATTATAAGAAAATTATTATTGACAAAAAGAGAAATGTAAAAATTGGGAAAAATCAGAAATTATAACTGCCCATTTATAAAGGCTATGATTGAAAAAAATGGTTGAGAAATGAAAAAAATTGGGATAAAGGACAATTGTAAATGCTGGCGGGAGCAGTATTATTGCTATTGATGAATGGGGAATTATCGCTGAAAAATCCTGAAGATGAAAAAAAGAGGTATTGAGAAATATAAATGGAATGCCTGTTAGAATAACGAAATATGAATATTCTGGAAATGGAGATAATGACTTGTTTGAAATAAAAATAAAAAAATATGAGTTATTCGACTTCCAATCAGAAAAAAACACATATCTTATGATAAATAATGAAAAAAATATGGGCATATAATAAGTCCCCAAAACAGGTTTTTCCATCTCAAAATAAGCAAGTTGGAGTAATTACAGAAAAATGCCTTTTTGGTGATATTATTTCAACGGGGCTTTATAATCAGACACCTGAAGGATTTTATGAAATTATGGAAAAGTTGTCTTGTGAAATGGAAATTTCAGGATTTTTTTGATTGATAAGTCTGGGAAAAATACATTATTTTAATATGGAAAAAGTATTTTTTTATTAAAAATTTTTAGATTTTGGAAAAAGTATTAAAAAAATTTTTGTTGAAAGGAGAAAAATAAATTGGTAAAGGATATTTTACATGAATTAAGGGATATAAATTCATTGAAATCACGAAGAAATAATGTAGTACTGATATTCCTGTGCTTTTGTTGTGGGGATTTTTTCTGGGATTATCGTTGGAAGTTATACGTTAATATTAAAAAAAATGACAATTTTTAGAGAGTTTTTCACTACAAATTTGGGATTTTCTAAAATAATTATCGGAATAACAGTTTTTATATTATTGGGACTGGCTATACAGTTTATGCTTTCTAAATATCCGTTAATTAGTGGAAGTGGGATTCCGCAAGTTAGCGGGCTGCTTACGAAAAAAGTAAAGTTTAAATGGCTTGGAGAGTTAATTACAAAATTTGTGGGGGGAATATTGGCGATTGGGGCTGGAATGTCAATGGGACGTGAAGGGCCTTCGGTACATTTGGGCGCTTTAGTTGGATCTGGAATAAAGAAGCTTACAAGGCGTTCAGAAGTGGAGGAAAAATATCTTGTAACTTGTGGGGCAAGCGCTGGTATTTCTTCGACATTTAATGCTCCACTTGCGGGAGTTATATTTTCACTTGAGGAAATCCATAAATTCTTTTCTCCGCTGCTGTTAATTTGCGTTATGGTGGCAAGCGGTACCTCTAACTTTGTTTCTAGAATGATTTTAGGTTCACATACGTCTTTTCAATACAATTTCATATTGCCAAAAGATATTCCATATTACGTAATTGCACTTGTAACAGTTGTTTTTTGCATTGTAATTACAATTACTGGAAGAGCATTCAGCTATTTTTTACTGCTTATTCAAAAAAATATTATAGGAAAAATAAATTTGAATAATTATGTGAAAATGTCAATATTTATGGTAATAGCGTATATTGTAGCTGTATTTTTCAGTGATATTACAGGCGGTGGACATGAGCTTATTGAGGAAATGTTTGGGAAAAATGTGATGTTAAAAACAATTATTGTAATTTTAATATTAAAATTCTTTTACACAATGCTTTGCTATGCAACAAGCGCTCCAGGAGGAATTTTTCTTCCAATGCTTGTAATAGGGCTTTGACTGGAAAAGTCTATGGCGAAGTGTTAAATCACTATTTTTCAATTCCAAATGAAATAATTGTGCATTTTATGCTGCTTGGAATGGCTGCTTATTTTACGGCAGTTGTTAGAGCTCCAATTACTGGAATTACATTGATTTTGGAAATGACGGGCAATTTTTCATATTTGTATATGTTAATAGTTGTTTGTACAATAACTTACATTTTTTTACAGAACTATTAAAAATGGAGCCAATTTATGAAAGGCTTTTATTTGAATATGTTTCAAAAGCAGATTTTGGAAGAAAACGAAGAAAATGAAAAAAATCCAAAAACATGTCAAAAAGATTGGAAATATTGGAAAAAAATGGTGGAAAAAAATAAAAAAATTTGGAATTGGTGTAAGACCAGATGTAAAGGATAAGATTGTAACACTTTTTAATTCCAGTAGGAGCAAATTCTGAATTTGACAATAAATTAGTAAAGGATCTTAAATTACCAGAAAAATTTATTAATTGTAAGTGTGCGTAAGTCTGGAAAAAGATACTATTGCACGTGGAGATACTCCAATTCAAAGTGGAAATCAGCTTGTAATTATAACGGATTATGAAACTGCCCGTAAATATGCTGGAGAATTGCGGGAAAGAGGAATGAAAAATTATTGAATAGTTTTAAAAAAATGTAATAGTAGAAAAAAAGTCAGGTTTGTGATAAAATATGTATATAATTTGTAAAAAAATATAAATAAAAAAATATCTAAAAATTTTTAAAAATTTAGAAATTTAAACAGGAGGATATAAATAAAATGTCAAATGAATTAAGTAAAACATATTCACCAACAGAAATAGAAGACAAATGGTACAAAATTTGGGAAGAAAAAGGATATTTTAACGCACAGCATAATAGCGAAAAACCAGGATATTCGATTGCTATTCCGCCACCAAATGTAACTGGGATTTTGCATATGGGACATATGTTGAATAATGCGATTCAAGATGCAATTATTAGATATAAAAGAATGAGTGGATTTGAAACACTTTGGATTCCTGGGATGGATCATGCTGGGATTGCGACTCAAAATAAAGTCGAGAGAATGTTAAAAGAAGAAGGAACTTCAAAAGAAGAAATTGGATACGATGAATTTTTGAGAAGAACTTGGGAATGGAAAGAAAAACATGGTGGATTAATCACTAAACAGTTGAGAAAATTGGGAGTTTCGCTTGACTGGGATAGAGAAAGATTTACGATGGATGAAGGTCTTTCAAGAGCTGTAAAAGAAGTTTTCATAAAATTGTATAATGATGGTTTAATTTATAGAGGAGAGTACATTGTAAACTGGTGTCCTCACGATAAAAACAGCTTTGGCTGATGATGAAGTTAATCACATTGATAAAAAAAGGGAAAAATTTGGGAAATCAAATATAGAATAAAAAGATACTGATGATTATGTAATTATTGTGACAACAAGACCTGAAACAATGTTAGGAGATACAGGGGTTGCAGTAAATCCAAATGATGACAGATACAACATTTAATTGGTAAAAAAAGTTATTTTACCGTTGATGAATAGAGAAATTCCAGTTGTTGCAGATGAATATGTAGATATGGAATTCGGTACAGGGTAGTAAAAATGACACCTTCACACGATCCTAACGATTTTGAAGTAGCAAAAAGAACTGGACTTGAATTTATAAACATTTTTTTACTGAAGATGCGCACGTAAATTCAAAATGGTGGAAAAATACGAAGGATTAGAAAGATTTGCGACTAGAAAAGCGATTTTGGCTGATTTAGAAGCTGAAGGATTATTAGTTGGGACAAAAGAACACAATCATGCTGTGGGACATTGTTACAGATGTGATTCTATTATTGAGCCAAGAGTTTCAACTCAATGGTTTGTAAAAATGGAACCACTTGCAAAAAGAGCGTTGAAGTTGTAAAAAAATGGACAAATTCAAATTACTCCAAAAAAAGATGGGAAAAAGTTTATTACAACTGGCTTGAAAAATATAAGAGACTGGACTATTTCTAGACAAATTTGGTGGGGACACAGAATTCCTGCGTACTATGCTGAAGATGGAACAGTATTTCGTTGCTAGAAATATGGAAGAGGCAAAAGCTCAAGCGAAAGAAAAAAATTTGGAAAAGAAGTTTCATTAAGAGAAGAAACAGATGTACTAGATACTTGGTTTTCATCAGCATTGTGGCCATTTTCAACATTAGGTTGGCCTGACAAAACTCCAGACTTTGGAAAAAAATTCTTCCCAACAAAATGCGTTAGTAACAGGAGCAGATATTTTATTCTTCTGGGTAGCGAGAATGGTTATGATGAGTTTGTACATTAATGATGAAATTCCATTTAGTTATGTATATTTGCACGGAATTATTAGAGATGAATTAGGTAGAAAAATGTCGAAAATCATTAGGAAATTCACCTGATCCATTGGATTTAATTGCAAAAATATGGAGCAGATGCGATAAGATTCAGTTTCTTGTATAATACTGCAAGGACAAGATATTCATTTTTCTGAAAAATTATTGGAAATGGGTTCTACATTTGCAAACAAAGTTTGGAATGCTTCAAGATTTGTATTATCTAATTTGGAAGACTTTGATGCAAAATGCAGTTATTGATGAGAAGGAATTTAAGCTAGAAGATAGATGGATTTTATCTAAATTGCAAACAGCTTCAAGACAAATTAACGAATATATGGATAAATATGAATTGGATTCAGCAGCAAAAGTTGCTTATGAATTTTTCAGAGGAAATTTCTGTGACTGGTATGTTGAAATCGCAAAAACTAGAGTTTATGGACAAGAAGGTTCAGATAAAACTGTGGCACAATATGTGTTGAAAACAGTTCTTGATAAAGGATTGAGAATGCTTCATCCATTTATGCCGTTCATAACTGAAGAAATTTGGCAAAAAAATTAGGATTAGACGAAGAAACAATTATGTTATCAGAATTCCCAACAGAAAACAAAAAAATATGTTGATTTGGCAAACTGAAAAAGAATTTGATTACTTGAAAGAAATCGTTAATGCGATTAGAAATATTAGAGGGAAGCAAATGTTTCACCAGCGAAGAAAAATCGAAGTAATCTTTCAAAAATCGTAAATGATGGAGAAAAAGAAATTTTAGAACATAATGCGAAAATATTAGATAAATTAGCAAATGTTGAAAAAAATATGAATTTAATACAGAAATTCCTGCATTAGTTGGATTCAAATTAGTTGAAACAACAGAAATTTACGTTCCACTTGCTGATTTAATTGACAAAGAAAAAAAGAAATCGCAAAAACTTGAAAAAGATATTCAAAAAAACACAAAAAAAGAATTAGACAGAGTTTTAGGAAAATTATCAAATGAAAAATTTTTGTCTAAAGCACCAAAAAGAAGTTATCGACAAAGAAAATGGCATAAAAGAAGAATTAGAAAACAAAATTGCTAAATTTAAAGAATCTATTAAATTGTATCAAGGATAATTTATTAAAGATAATTGTAGATGTTTAAGAGATAGCGATAAATATTAATTAGGAGGTCATCTTGTAAGTGAAAAATAAATTTTTAAACTTATGAGATGGCTTTTTTTGAAAAATAATACTTGCAAGAAAGTTAATAAAATTATAAAAATATGAAAAGGGTAGCAACCAAAAAAAAATAAATAAATTAAAGGAGTTGGTATGAAGAAAGTTAATTTTGGTAATTTTGATGCTATTTTCGTTGACTTCGTGCATAACCGGAGGAATTGGGATTGGAAGCGATGGAAAAGTTAGAGGGAATATTGGAGTGTCTACAGGTGGATTGATTCGAGGTGGAATCGGAATTGATACGGATGGTAGACTTTCTGGAGGAATTGGATTTTAATTATTTGATTTAATTAAAAAATAAAAAATGAAAGGAAGATAGATTATGAAAAAAATTATTATTGCAATATTGATGTTATTAGCTTTGACATCATGTTTAAGTGCTGGAATTGGAGTAGGAACTGGAGGAATCCACGGAGGAATCGGAATCGGATTTTAGTGAAAAATAAAATTGGGAGGAAGAAATTATGGGAGCATTGTTTTGGGCAATTTTGTCAGGAATAATGGCAATTCTGGAAATAATTATTCCAGGGCTTGTGACAATCTGGTTTGCACTTTCAGCTTTGATTGTAATGTTTCTTTCAAATTTTATTGGAGATTCACTGATTCAATTTTTAATATTTGCTGTGCTTTCAATAATTTTCTTGATTTTTACACGTCCAGTTTTGAGAAAATATATTGAATTACAGAGGAAAACGAATTTTGATTCAAGTATGAAAGGAATGGATGTAAAAGTTGAAAGAGTAGTTGACGCTAGAAAAGCTGAAAAGGAATATGAAGTGAAATTTAAAGGATCCATTTGGACTGGAGTAAGCGAGGAAATGCTGTCAAGTGGAGAAGTTGTAAAAATTAAAGGATTTAGAGGGAATAAAATTATTTTAGAAAAGAATAAGTAACTATAAAAATAAAAAAATAGGAGGTAGAATTATGTGGGCTTTGCCAATAGTAGTAATTTTATTGTAATTGCATTAATTTATATTTTTAAAAATCAATAAAAAAATCGTGCCTGAATCACGTGTGCTTATTGTAGAAAAAAATTGGGAAAAATACGATAGATCTTTAAGTTCAGGACTTAGTTTTCTGAATCCGTTTTCGACAGAGTTGCAAGAAGCGTATCACTAAAGGAACAAGTTGTGGATTTTTCCGCCCTCAGCCAGTTATTACAAAAGACAATGCGACAATGCAAATTGATACAGTTGTTTATTTTCAAATAACTGATCCAAAATTGTATACTTATGGAGTGGAAAGACCGCTTTCTGCGATTGAAAATTTGACTGCTACAACTTTGAGAAATATTATCGGAGATATGACAGTTGATCAGACATTGACTTCAAGAGATATTATTAATACGAAAAATGCGACAGGAATTAGATGATGCAACAGATCCTTGGGGAATAAAAAGTAAATCGTGGAATTAAAGAGTATTTTGCCACCAGCCGATATTCGTGTTGCGATGGAAAAGGAAATGAAAGCCGAAAGAGAAAAGAGAGCTAATATTTTGGAAGCACAGGCTAAAAGAGAAGCGGCAATATTGGTTGCTGAAGGAGAAAAGCAGGCTGCAATTTTGAGAGCGGAAGCCAAGAAAGAGCAACAGATAAAAGAGGCAGAAGGGGAAGCAGAAGCTATTTTGTCAGTTCAAAGGGCAAAAGCGGAAGCATTGAGATTGTTAAATGAAGCATCACCAAATGAAAAAGTTTTATCTTTAAGAGGATTGGAAGCGTTTGAAAAAGTTGCCGATGGAAAAGCTACAAAGATTATTATACCAAGTAATATGCAAAATTTAGCAAGTATTGCGACAGCGTTTTCTGAATTGACTAAAAATGATAACGAGATTAAAAAATAGATTGAATGGGACTGAGTGAACTACTCAGTCTTTTTTTGTAAATATTTAAATACTGACTATAAAAAAAGTTTATTAAAAAAAAGTAGAAAAAAATACAATTAATAGGTGTATAATAATGTAAAATAAAATTGAAAAGGGATGAAAATGATGGATAAAAAAATTGGGTTAGTTCTGGAAGGTGGAGGAATGAGAGGAATCTTTACAGCAGGAGTTTTAGATTTTTTTCTGGAAAAAAATATTGAAGTAGATAATCTAATTGGAGTGTCACTGGAGCGGCATTGGGAAAAAAGCTTTATGTTTCAAAGCAGTATAAAAGAGGGTTTGATGCAATCGCTGATCATATAAATAAAAGAGAATATGCAAGTTTTTATAATTTACTAAAGACGGGAGATTTTTTTGAGGAGCAGTATGCCTATCACGATATTCCTGAAAAATATAATCCGTTTGATAATGAAACTTTTAAAAATAGTAAAACGGAATTTCAAGCAGTTATTACAAACTGCGAAACTGGAGAGGCAGAATATCCTGTGGTTAAAGATGCAATAAAAGAAATTGATACTTTAAGGGCATCGGCTTCACTTCCGTTTTTATCTAGATTTGTTAAATTAAATGGAAAAAATTACTTGGATGGAGGAGTTTCTGATCCGATTCCTTTGGATTATTCAATAAAAAAGGGGAATGTGAAAAATATCGTTGTACTGACACGAGATAAGAATTATCGTAAAAAACAAAGTAGATTAGGAACAATTTCAGCAATTAGATATAAAAAAATATCCTAGATTTGTAGAACTTATGAAAACTAGATATAGTCGATATAATGCAACTTTGGATCATATTTACGATTTAGAGAAAAAGGGAGAAATTTTTGTGATTCAGCCATCAGTTCCACTGACTTTGGGAAGAATTGAGAAAAATAGAGATAAGTTACAGAAAGTTTATAACATTGGGTATGAAACGGCAAAAAAAAATTATGAAAAAAATTGAAAAAAATATTTAGAAAAGTAATTTTTAAGAATATTTCTAATAAAAAAATAGACCTGTTCGATAATTATATAAATTTAATAAAATAAATGTCCTGAAGCAAGAGATTTTGACTTTTTTTACGAATAAAAAAAAACTTAGGCTGTTGAACAATCTAATATGAAACTGTAAATTTATAAATGATAATAAAAAAACAAGAAGGAGGGAAAAGTGAAAAATGAAAAAAATCTGGTATGAGTTAGATGCCTTTTGCAAAAACGTATTCTTCAATAATTAGCGAAGGGAGAACGACATGTTTCAGGCTTTTCGGCATTGTTTTTCTGAAAATATTGATTTGAAAGTATTGAGAGATGTGGCGGTTTTACTTGAAAAAAAGTATCCGTTTTATAATTCTGAATTGAAAAAGGGATTTTTTTGGAATTATTTACAGCAGAAAAAGACACATTTTATGATCGAAGAGGAAAAAAACTTATCCTTGTACGGATATACAAAAAGGATAATCCGTTGCGAATTATTTATTTTTAATAATAAATTGTCAATAGAAATTGCACATTTTTTTAACAGATGGAAAGGGTGCGATGCTATTTTTTTCAAGATTTAATTGAAGAATATCTGGAAGAGAAGTATTTTTTTCTGAAAAGAAGCAGGAACAGGAATTTTTGAAAATGTAGATATTATTATTGAAAATAAGGGAAAAATAAAGATGAAGACAAAATTGAAATAAAAGATAAAGATTTGATAAAAGATAAAAAAATAATTGATTTTCCGAAAATAAATGGTGAAAATTAAAAAAATTTTGAGAATAAGAGTTTTTTTAGAAAAATAAAAAAAGATTTTAGAAAAGAACGAAGAAATATTTGGAAATGATAATGAGGAAAAATGGTGCAAAAGGAAAGTAAATATATTGACCTTTATGAAAAATATATGCGGAAGGTAAGCAAGGAAACTACGATAAAGTCTGCATTTCATTTACCAATAAAAATATTGGAGAAGGGGCAGTATCATATTACGACTGGTGAGATTTCTGCTGATGATTTGAAAATGGAAAGCAAAAAGCATAAAACTACAATTGGAAAATATCTGCTTGCAGTTTATTTTAAAGTTTTGCTGGATAGGTATTCAAGTGCAAAAAATCTGATTGTTATTGGAGTTCCTGTTGATTTGCGAAGAATTTTTGAGGAAAAGACGTATAGGAATTTTTTTATGAATATAACTCCAAGTGTGGATGCCAGTCTTGGGGCATATTCCCTCTCTGAAATTATCACTTATCTGGATAATTATTTTGCCTTGAAAATTACAAAAAAGGAATTTTACAAAAGTATTTATAAAGCAATGAATCTGATGAGAAATATAGTTATAAAGTCCGTTCCATATTTGGTAAAGCGGATATTTTTTTCCCATTTATATTTGATTATTATGGAGAACGTGGTACACAACAGGATTTTTCCAATTTGGGAGTTTTTTTAAAATTGAGAAAAAGTACGAAAAATATTTAAAAGGATTCAGATTTTTTTGCCACCACCAAGCAAAAAGGTGCAAAAATTAAGATGGGAGTTATAAGCGATAGTAAAAAAAGTTTATATAAATTTTGGAAATTTGACTGCAAATTATGATATTGAAAGAGATTTTTTTGTTTATTTACGAAAAAGAGGGATAAGATCTAAAAATAATTACTAACTATTTTTTTAAAAAAATTAAGAAAATATTGTTAAAAAAATGATAAAGAGGGAAATGAAAAATGTATTGTGTAAAATGTGGAGTAGAGTTGGAAGATGGAGTGAAAAGATGTCCGCTATGTGAAACAGTTGTTCCTGAAATAAAGGGAATGGAAGAGGAATTTGCAAAGGAATATCCGATTGTCAATATAAATTTGTATGAAATGAAGATGAAAAAAAGTGAAAAAGCTGTATTTATGTCATTTTTTTACAATTTCAATTATTTCAATATTAGAAGTTTTTCAAAAATTTGATAATGTATGGGAAACTGAATGGGGATATTATGCGATTCCATCTATTTTTAGTCTTTGATTTGGGATTATTCGTATTTTTTAGATTCCTATAGAATGAGAACAAATTTATTTTTTTGATATTGACTGGTCTTACGGCTTTTTTTCCTTTTGCTTGATTTTTGGAGATAAAAAAATTGACTTGGAGTATTGGACGTGGAATTCTATTGTTGTTGCATTTTATCTCATTAGCCTTGTTTTTTTCGTATGTCTGGGATAAGCATAAAAATGATCAGGTTAAAAAAATATTGAATTTTTTTATTTTTTGTTGGAATATTTCTTCTAGTTTTAGAATTAATCATAAGCAAAAAAAGATGACATGGAGCATATTTTTCTTCGATTCCGTTATTTATTTTAAGCATAATGTTACGATATGCCTATAAATCCTATAAAGAAGAGTTTAAGCTGAAGGTTGCACAGATAACAAATATCGCTTATTTAGGCATATTTATATAAATTGTAAAACTATTAAAATTATAATTGATTTAATATTAAAAACAAAGTAATCTGTAGTATACTCATATTGAAATTTGAGAGATGAAAAAGATCAAAAATTTCAAAAAAATAAATATAAAAGATTGAAGAAAAGAGAGAGTGATTATTATGAGATCTACAAAAAAATGATTCTAGCAACTTTAATTGGAGTATTGGCTATCGGTTCTATTGGTTATTCAGCTGTATCAAGAACTTCTAGAAAAAAAGCTGCAAATAAAAACAGCAGTAACTTCTAAAAAAATTTAACAAGAAAAATTTAGCTGCAGCAGCAGAAACGTAACAGTAGAAAAATCTTTCAACAAATAAAGTTAGATTGACAGATGACAGCGGAAAAGTTTACAATTTAAAATTGACAAGATCTGCTAGTGGAGAGTTATATTCAGGTAACGGAGTTTCTATTCAAATAAAAAGGAAATGATGCCGTATTTACAGCAAGTGGAAATGATGAAAGCTGTAATTTAACAAGCGATTCAAATTCAAATAACGGAAACTCAAATAAAACTGTAAGTGGAAATTTATTAAGAAAATTCAGTTGTGACGGTTACCAAGATATAACAGTAGAAAATCTTTCAACAGATAAAGTAAAATTAGCTGATGGTTACGGAAGCATCTATAATTTAAATTCTACAGTCAGCTGCAAGTGGAGAAAAATATTCTGATGGAAATATTTCAATTCACATGAAAGGAAACGATGCTATTTACACAGAAAATGGAAAAGACAAAAGCTGTACTTTGAAAAGTACTGGTCACGGTTCTATTGAAGAATAATAGATTCGTTTAGAAAATTGTATTTAAAATTTGAAAAAAATAAAAATTTTAAAGCAAAGAATTTTATCTTCTTGTAAAAAAATTCTAATTATTGAAAAAAAATTTAATATAAAAAAAGTTGTTTATGTAATTTTTATTAATTATGCCAGGATACTTGTGACTTTAGTCATGAGATGAATGGCATATTTTTTTGTTTACCAAAAAAACTTGAAATAGCTAAATGTACATGGTATCATAAAAGTAGTAAAATAAAAACTTTTTAAAAGATGGATATAAATAGGGGAAAATAGAATACAAAGAGATTTGTATTCAGCATTTTTTTAATAAAAATATAAAAGAAAATTGAGAAGAAGCAGATAGAAAAAGCTAAAAAAAGGATTTAAAAAAATTTTGTAAAAATTAAATTAACAAATACGTGAATCGAAGTTTGAATAAAATTATTTTGGTTTTTACTGAAAAGAAAAAGGAGTTTATAATAATGAAATGTAAAAATTTTTTTCTGTATTGGATATAAAAAGATGATGAAAAAAATTGTGGAAAAGTATGTTTTTACTTATGAAAAAAATCATTATGAAAAATATGAAAAAAAGATAAATTTTTTTAAAAGATTTGTATGATAAAAAAATAATGTTTTTTTGTTATTTGAAAATGATGAATTAAAGGGTTTTTCTACAATAAAATGGAGTTAAATATTGAGAATGAAAAAGATACTGTTAATGGAAAAATAGTCGGTTTTTTTCTGGGGATACAATTATCGAAAAGGGATTTTCTTGGGAATCGAATTTCAGAAGGAATGGATAAAATATTGCCTTCTGGAAAGTGAAAAAAATATGAAAAATGGGCTAAAAACTTACTGGTTTCTGATTTCTAAAGGGATAAAGACATATATGTATCTTCCAACATATTTTAAAAAAATTTTTGTCCTAAGGCGGATTATACTGAAAATGAGATGGAGAAAAAAATAAAAGATATTTATGCTGAAAAAAAATATACGGAAATAGATATAATAAGGAAAATGGAATTGTAAAAAAATGATGGAACAAAATGATTTTTTTACGGGAAAATGTCGTTGTACTTTCGGAAAAAGCAGTTAAAAAAATAAAAAAATGTGCAGTTTTTTAGAGAAAAAAATCCTAACTATCAGAAAGGTGATGAACTGGTATGCCTTGCAGAAATTTCTTTTGAAAATTTGACAAAT